>CEST01079136.1_pt1 | contig 26262 bp, 25 predicted proteins | sample 326921 | NCBI WGS metagenome assembly CEST01 (sample SAMEA2621509, study PRJEB7988) | marine metagenome | biome: marine biome (ENVO:00000447); feature: surface water layer (ENVO:00002042); material: "saline water (ENVO:00002010), including plankton (ENVO:xxxxxxxx)" | depth 5 m
ACAACTACTTTTAAATCTGCAGTTGGTGTAATAATAATTGCATTGTTTCCCCCTAACTCTAGTAAAGATTTTCCAAAACGTTGCGCAACAGTTGCTCCAACAATTCTTCCCATTCTTGTAGATCCTGTAGCAGAAACTAAAGGAATACGAGTATCAGTTGTCATCATTTCACCAACTTTGTAATCCCCATTTATAATACAAGAAATTCCTTCTGGTAAATTATTTTCCTTTAAAACAGTAGTAATTATATTTTGACAAGCAACAGAACATAAAGGTGCTTTTTCAGAACCTTTCCATACACAGACGTCACCACAAATCCAAGCTAAAGCTGTATTCCAAGCCCAAACAGCAACTGGGAAGTTAAATGCAGAGATAATACCAACTACACCTATTGGATGCCATTGTTCTCTCATAACGTGTCCAGGTCTCTCTGAAGGAATTGTTTGTCCGTTTAATTGTCTTGATAAACCAACAGCAAAATCACAGATATCAATCATTTCTTGAACTTCTCCATAACCTTCTTGTAAAGATTTTCCCATTTCGTAAGAAACTAATTTCCCTAAAGGTTCTTTTAGCTCTCTTAATTTGTTTCCAAATTGACGAACAATTTCTCCTCTTTGCGGAGCAGGCATATTTCTGAATGTTTTAAAAGCACCAGTAGCCGTTTCCATCACTCTTTCGAAGTCTTCTTTTGAAGTCGCTTTTACTTTTCCAATCAGTTTTCCATCAACTGGAGAATGACTTTCTATAACTTCCCCGTTAGAAAAATTATTAGAACCTGTCGAAGTTCCGTCATTTATATCTTTTACCCCTAATTCTTTTAAGGCATCTTTTATTCCAAAGTCTGTCATTTTGCAGTTCCGTTTTTATTGTTTAGATTCGAGGGGCAAATTTACGAATAATTTCAGACATACATAAATTTAACAAAAACAATGTTAATTGTTTATTTTTAAACACAATAATAATGAAAAAACACCTTCTTATTTTATCTTTTTTAATTGTTTTATTGGGATGTAAAAACGAAATAACGCCATCATCCGAAGAAAAAAGAGACGCAATAAAACAGAATGAATTTGCTATTATAATTCATGGTGGAGCAGGAACTATTTTAAAGAAAAATATGTCTGATGAAAAAGAAGCTGAATACAAAGCGAAACTAGAAGAAGCAATTAAAGTTGGTTATGCTATTTTGAATAACGGAGGAACTAGCCAAGACGCTGTGCTAAAAACAATTCAAGTAATGGAAGAATCACCACTATTTAATGCAGGTAAAGGAGCTGTTTTTACACATGAAGAAACAAATGAATTGGATGCCTCTTTTATGGATGGGAAAACTTTAAATGCGGGTGCAGTTGCAGGAGTTACAAACGTAAAAAGTCCTATAGAATTAGCAATAAAGATTATGACAGATTCAGATCATGTAATGCTTTCAGGAAAAGGAGCATCTGTATTTGCCAAAGACAAAGGGTTAGAAATTGTAGACCCAAGTTACTTTTATACAGAAAATCGTTTTAAGTCACTTCAAAGAATAAAAGCTAGCGCAAAAACGGAGCTAAATCGTGATGATAAAAAAGCAGCTTTTTACGATGCTGATATTAAAAACAGCAAATTTGGAACAGTGGGTTGTGTGGCTCTAGATAAAAACGGAAATATTTCGGCAGGAACATCAACTGGAGGAATGACGAACAAACGTTGGGGAAGAATTGGAGATGCGCCAATTATTGGATCTGGTACGTATGCAAATAATAAAACTTGTGGAGTATCTTCAACTGGATGGGGAGAATATTTTATAAGAGGTCAGGTTGCTTACGATATCTCTGCACAAATGGAATATCAACAAAAGACGTTAAAGGAAGCAACATCAGATGTGATTCAGAATAAGTTAACAAAACTCGGAGGAACAGGTGGTGTAGTTGCTTTAGATAAAAACGGAAATATGTCTTTTGAATTTAATACTGCTGGAATGTATAGAGCTTCCATGAATGACAAAGGCGATTTAGTCGTGAAAATTTATAAAGAATAACCTAACCACTTTAAAGGAATTGGTTTTAAATCTAAGTTAATAATCTCTGATTTTATTTTTTTTTGAATTCCGATTCTAGATATTATTGGAATTGATAAATTGATGTTGTAACGTTTATTAATATTATTTAAAACTTTGTCTATAGAATCTCCTGTACACAAAACTAAGATATTCATCATTGCGTTAGATTCTTTTTGTAAATCGTAAAAATCTACGAAATAAGCAGGTTTGTTATCTTGATAAATAAGTTTTTGATGATATTTATTTTTACTAATCTCAACAACTTTTTTTATACCACTAATTGTAATGTAGGTATTTATTACAAAATTCATCTGTAGTTATTTTAGAACATAAATTTACTAGAGATTTATAAACCTTTAGCTTTTTTTAGTTATAAGAGCAAGAACAGTCGATAGAAGACTAAGTTTTTACTTTAAATGGTATTGTAAATAAAGTTATACGAATGATAAGGGAGACCTAATTGTTGAAATTTATAAGGAGTAAGACAACCATTCTTCTGGAATTGGTTCTAGGTGTAACTCTATTACTTCAGATTTTATTTTCTTTTTAAAAACTAAACTCGAAATTTTAGGCAGAGATAGATTAACGTTATTCTTTTTATTAATAAGTTTTAAAACTTCTTCTAAAGGCTTTTTAGAGCACAACACTAAACTATTCATTATTGCATTAGATTCAATCTCTATATCAAAAAAGTCAACAAAGAATTTAGGTGTATTATCTTTATAAATAACCCATTGTGTCACTTTTTTTTGCGGTACTTCTATAATTTTTTTTCTCCCACTAAGTGTTTTGTAGGTAGTCTCTAATAATGTCATTATTATCTTTTAAATAAGCAAGGCTAATCTAAAGTTTATCAATTAATTTAATGTTAATAAAAACAGAAAAAAAAGTTTTTTTGTTAAAAAGTTTAGGGTTTATGACTTTATAGAGGAAGGGTTAGAAGCTATATTTTAAGCCTGTATAAACACCAATATTAAAAGGAGAAAAACCATTAGAATTCTCATTAAAAGTGTTTAATTGAGCCTTAAACATTGGGTTGATTTGCATAGACCAATTTGTATTAAGAGTGTAGTTTAAATTAACCCCAAGATTTCCACTAAAATTTATGCTATTTAAATTTGTAGCTTTTCCTTCTTGACTTAAGGAAGGGGTCGATAAACGAATTTGATTTTCTTTTAAAAATAAGGTGCTGAATCCCCCAATTAAGTGAGTTTTAAATTTATTCTGTCCAATTAAATGGTACTTTATCTCTAAAGGAACTTCATAATAACTGTAATTTTGAGTTACTTCTCCATTTAAGCTTATTGCATTTAAAGGCGATAAACTGACATCAAAAGAGGCTTCAGAATTACTTTCAAAGGCAAGATTTTCGTCAGAATTAAAAGTAATACTTGCTGCATTTGTACTAGAAGAAATTACGGCAATCTGTTTGTTTTTAAAACCTATTTCTTGTAAGTGAAGGCCAGATATAATAGACCATTTTTTATTAATCTGATATGCGATTTGTACACCATAAGAAATTGAATTTTCGCCTTTAGTAGAACCAGATAAACCGGTATGGATAGAAGATGTGTTTGTAAATGAATCCGAATTTAAAATGGCAAATACAGGAGCAATAGACCAGCCTTTCTTATTGAAATTTTCTATCGTTTTTTCTTCTTTAGTATCTTCAATATCTATTTTGTTTGAACCTTTATCGTTTTTACAATTCTCTATATTTTCAGTTATAATTATTATATTTTCTTTAGTTTTTTTTAAAACATCCTTAATAACTATAGGAATTTGTTCTTTCTCAAAGGATTGTTTTTTAATTGCTGATACATCATTATTTGAAGTTTCTTTTTTGTCTTTACTAACTGAATTTACTTGAATTGCTAGCCTCTTGTTTTGTTTATTTTTAATAATTAATTTTTTATTTATAGGGGTCGCTTTTTTCTCAATTTTTTGGACAATTTTTGTTTTAGAAGTGTCTTTTACAAAAGATTCAATAGTAGTTTCTGGAGTTTTTGTAATAATTTCTTTAGGGTGATTTTGCTTAAATTGATCTATAGAATTATTAAAAGTAAATAATGAAAACCCAATAATCAATAAAGCAGCAACACCAGAAGAAAACCACCAAAACGGAAAAATTTTACGTTTCTTTTTAGTTATTCTAGATTCAATTTCTTTCCACACTTTTTTGTTTGGACTAACTTCCAAATTTTTAAGTTTTTCTTGAAATAATCTATCTATATTTTTGTCAGTATTCATTTAAGTGTTTTGTTCCCTTTGTTGATGTATCTCTAACTCGTTTTTTAAATTTTTTCTTGCTCTAGATAGATTAGATTTTGAAGTTCCTTCAGAAATGTTTAGCATTTCAGAAATTTCTTTGTGAGAATAACTATCTAACACATATAAATTAAAAACAAGTCTGTATTTATTTGGCAATTTCTGTATTAAATTTAATAAAAAATCGATATCTAAATTCTTGTCTTCAAGATCAATTTCAACAATTTCCTCTGTATCTGTAACCTCTTTAATAAGTTGTAAAGGTCTTTTTTTTCGATACTTTTGTAGTGCTGTGTTTATTGCAATTTTCTTAAGCCATCCTTCGAAAGAACCTTTGTTATTGTATTGTTTAATTTTATCGAAAATAGTTAGAAAGCTGTCTTGTAAAGTGTCTTCTGCGTCTTGATAATTTTCAGAATATTTTAAGCTAATACCAAAAAGCATATCAGCATATAATTTATATATTTCTGATTGAGCAGCCAATTTCTTCTGGCAACATTCTGCTATGAGTTCTTCTAGTTCGATAACTCTAATTTACAGGAACAATTACTTCCTCAAAAATATTTTCTCCATTAGTATCTTTTCCTTTCCAAAACTTAAATATATAATCTTCTTCTTGGCTTGCTCTTACTAAAAGGTTATACTCTTCTGTAATAATTGCTTCTGTACAATAGGTGTCCAATTCTTTTATGGCGCTAATTGCAACGATTCTTGTGCTATCTTTATATTCATAATAAACATCATTAAAATAATAACAACCATTAGGTAGTGTATACTTTAACTTCAAGGTATCTGTTTCTCCGAAGGTAAAACTTACAGGAGCTATAATTTCGGCTATAGGGACGAAAGTATATTCAAAATTTATATCGTTATTTTTTGAACAAGAAAGTAATGCAATAGACGTAAAAACTACTAATAATATTTTTTTCATAATTTTAAATTAATAAGTTAGAGATGGATATTCATTAATACATTCAACACCTTCTGGTTCGTTTACAACTAGACAATCAGAAATAATGCCCCATTTAATATTAAAACCTTTTTCTGCTTCTGTATAAACTTCAACCTTGTTTAAAAAAGCGTCAGTATCAATATTTATTGAATAAGGAATATATCCTTGAGGTCCTCCACAAGCTTTAGCACCATAAGCTGTAAATGTCCAATTTATAGCATCAATACAAGAGACAATGTAAGCTAAATCCTCAATTTCATCAAACAAATCTATCAAATATTTATGCTCTTCTTCTTGTGTTGTTAATTCCCTTTTTACGACCAATTCATTTTCTGTAAGCGAAATAATTCTCCATTGATAATTGTTAGGATAAGATGCTATTGTAATCTTAATTAGTGTTTCATCAACTTCAAAACTTCCTACATAATCAGAATAAGATAAAGGAGGTGTACCACACCAGCCGGCAGAACGCTCTATAAATTCGTCGTTTTCTAAAAACAAAATTCCAGAACCTTCATCTGGTAAAGAATTTCCTCTTTTATAGGTTGTAGCTTCTAAGTCATATGAAGGCGAAATCCAAGAACCTAATAAAAGATTTTCTGAATTTATTAAAGGTTCATTACTTTCACAAGAAAGGAATAAAGTGAGTAAAATGATGCTAAAAATATTTTTTAAATTCATAAGTATAAATTCTAATTAAGTGAGTTTTCTGAAGGATTATTAGTATAAAAAACTGAATTCAGAACACACACACAATATTTTATAATTGATTATTTATTTATAAGATGCAAAAAGAATAAAAAGGTTGCGTCTAATAATCTTATTTTTGCAGAATCATATGCAAGAAACTATTTTTAATATAAAATCTCAAGAGCAATTTACCGAAATTGCAATAGCTGTTTTTAAACATCAATTTAAAAACAACAAAGTATATCGTTCCTTTTGCGATTTAATTAATAAACATCCCTCTGATGTTGTAAAAGTTGAACAAATTCCTTTTTTACCCATTCAGTTTTTTAAGACAAGACAAGTTCTTTCGTCAGTAGAAGAAGTTGATGAAATTTTTACAAGTTCCGGGACAACAGGAAATATTACAAGTAAACATTTTGTAACCGATATTAACCTTTATAAAGAAAGCTATTCAAAAGGATTTGCTCACTTTTATGGAAATATTGAAACGTATGTTGTCTTAGCATTATTGCCAAATTATTTGGAGAGAAATGGTTCTTCCTTGGTTTTTATGGTGGATGATTTAATCACGAAATCTAAAAATTCTGAAAGTGGATTTTATTTAAATAATATTGATGAATTAGCAAAAAAGCTGATTTACCTTGAAGAAAAGGGGCAAAAAACATTGTTGATAGGTGTTTCTTTTGCTTTATTAGATTTAATTGAAAAACACCAATTCAACCTTAAAAACACTTTAGTGATGGAAACTGGTGGGATGAAAGGAAGAAGAAAAGAATTGATTCGAAAAGAATTACATCAATTATTACAAGAGGGTTTTGGAGTTGATGAAATTCATTCAGAATATGGAATGACAGAACTCTTAAGTCAAGCATATTCTAAAGGAAATGGTTTTTTTAAAACACCACCTTGGATGACAGTTTTAGCAAGAGATACTGAAGATGCATTAACCATTTTACCAAGAGGAAAAGCAGGAGGAATCAATGTAATTGACTTGGCAAACTATAATTCTTGTTCATTTATCGCCACTCAAGATTTAGGGAAAGTACATAAAAATGAAACCTTTGAAATTATTGGCCGTTTTGATAATTCAGATATTAGAGGGTGTAATCTAATGGTGTTGTAGAATAAGAACTTATCGATAAAAATCATACACAAAATTCTTAACGATTTTACTTTGTAATTTACCGAAAACTTCATCGACTATAATTAAAAGTTAAAACGATGAAAAATGGGATTACTCTTTTATTATTCTTAATTTCTATCACTTTTTTTGCGCTAAATTACAATAACAAAAAAGGATTTATTGCAAACGGTTATGATGTCGTTTCTTATTTTGACCAGAAAGTAGAAAAAGGGAATAAAGAATTTATTGCAGAATTTGATAGTGTAAAATTCAAGTTTTCTTCAAAAACAAAACTTAGTGCTTTTTAAAGCAAACTCTAAAAAGTACACGTCACAATATGGTGGTTATTGCGTATATGCTAGTGAGGTAAAAGGGAGAAAAGTAGATATAAACCCTAAAAATTTCGAAATTAGAGATGGTAAACTTTATTTATTTTACAATGCTTTGGGAACAAATACTTTTGATTTATGGAAAAAAGAAGGAGCAGATTAGTTGCGAAAACAAGCAGATAAAAACTGATAAAATATTGACATTGCAAGTTTACGAGGCAATCTCTTATTTATAAGAAAATTAATTAAGAGATTACTTCGTTATACTTCTTCGTAAAAATATTTTTTTACTTATTCAACATTTAGTAAATAATATGTTTTTTTACCTCTTTGTAATAATACATATTTATTAGCAATTAAATCTTCTGCTGTAATCATAAAATCTTCTTTTACTTTTACTTTATTTACAGAAATAGCATTTTCTTTTAAAGCTCTTCTTGCATCTCCATTAGAACTTAAAAAGTTTGTTTTCGCAGATAATGCACCAATCATATCTAATCCTTCAGAAAAATCAGTAGCTGTAATTGTTGCCTGAGGAACTCCATCAAACACATCTAAAAATGTTTGTTCATCTAAAGATTTTAAATCTTCAGAAGTAGATTTCCCAAATAAAATATTAGAGGCGGCAATTGCTTTTTCATATTCTTCTTTTCCATGAACTAATACAGTAACTTCTTCTCCTAAACGTTTTTGTAAAACGCGTAAGTGAGGTGTTTCTTTATGTTCTTCAATTAAAGAATTGATTGTTTCTTGGTCTAAAAACGTAAAGATTTTTATGTATTTTTCTGCATCATCATCAGAAGTATTTAACCAATATTGATAAAATTTATAAGCTGAGGTTCTTTTAGCATCTAACCAAACATTTCCTCCTTCAGACTTTCCGAATTTAGAACCATCAGATTTTGTAATTAAAGGGCATGTAATCGCATATCCTTTTCCGCCACCAATTCTTCTAATTAATTCTGTTCCTGTAGTAATATTTCCCCATTGATCAGAGCCACCCATTTGAATCGTTGTTGCATTTTCTCTAAATAAATGCAGAAAATCATAGCCTTGTACCATTTGATAAGTAAATTCTGTAAATGACATTCCGTCTTTAGATTCGGCACTAATTCTGTTTTTAACAGAATCTTTTGCCATCATATAATTTACAGTAATATGTTTGCCTACATCTCTAATAAATTCTAAGAATGAAATATCTTTCATCCAATCGTAATTATTTACTAGAATTGCTGCATTTTTTTCATCAGAAGTAAAATCTAAAAAATGACCTAATTGTGCTTTTACACATTCTTGATTATGACGTAATGTTTTTTCGTCTAATAAATTACGTTCAGCAGATTTCCCAGAAGGATCACCAATCATACCAGTCGCACCTCCAACCAAAGCAATAGGCCTATGACCACATCTTTGATAATGTGCTAATAACATAATCGGCACTAAGTTTCCAATATGTAAAGAATCTGCTGTTGGGTCAAAACCAACATAGGCACTTCTCATTTCTTCTAATAAATGCTCTTCTGTTCCTGGCATGCTGTCGTGCAACATTCCTCTCCATTGTAACTCTTCAATAAAATTATTCATTATAAATCTTAATTAATTCAATTTTAAAATTGGTATGTCAAACTAACTTGTGGAAGTTTTATGCTCTAATCGTTTAAATTATCCATTTCGATAAACTTAATCTAACATCGTTAAACAAGTTTAAATAACTGTATTTTAACGAAGCAAAGATAAACTTATCGATGAAAAAATCATAAATTAGCTGTATGATTTTAGTTACTGGAGGTACAGGTTTGGTGGGTTCTCATTTATTGTATCATTTATGTTTGCAAAATGACGTAATAAGAGCTATTTACAGAACACAATCGTCTTTAGAAAATGTAAAAAGAGTCTTTTCTTTTTATACTGATGATGAAACTTTATTTTCAAAAATAGAATGGTTTCAAGCTGATATTACAGATGTTCCTTCAATGATTCCTGCTTTTTCTGATGTAAAACAGGTATATCACTGTGCTGCATTTATTTCTTTTGATTCTAAAGATTATATAAAAATGCGAAAAGTGAATATTCATGGAACTGCAATTATAGTAAATCTTTGTATTGATGCAAAAGTGGATAAATTATGTTTTGTAAGTTCTATCGCTTCTGTTGGGGAGTCTTTAAAAAGAAACATTATTACAGAAGAAAATGAATGGAATAAGGAGTTAGATAATAGTGGTTATTCTATTACTAAATATGGTGCAGAAATAGAGGTTTGGAGAGCAAGTCAAGAAGGAGTTGATGTAGTTATTGTAAATCCTGGAGTTATTTTAGGAAGTGGCTTTTGGAGCTCTGGTTCTGGTAAATTATTCAGTCAAGTTTATAAAGGGTTGCGATTTTACACGGAAGGAATTACAGGATTTGTGTCTGTACAAGATGTTGTAAAACCGATGATTTTATTAATGAATTCTTCGGTAAAAAACGAACGTTTTATTTTAGTGTCAGAAAACAAATCATTTAAAGAAGTCTTCTTTCTAATTGCGGATTCTTTTGGTAAAAAACGGCCATCAAAAGAAATTAAACCTTGGCAAACGAATCTCTTTTGGAGGTTTGCTTGGGGTTTTTCAAAAATCAGTGGGAAACAACCTTTGTTGAGTAAATATTCTGCAAAATCAGCACACTCTATATCTAGATATTCTTCAGAAAAAACACAAAAAACATTAAATTTTGAGTTTCAAAATATTGGAGAATCAATTAAAAATATTTCTAAAAACTACCTTAAAGACTAGGTCTTTTTTTTAAACCTATTCCCTTTATAGGTATCATTTTTTCGAGCTTCTTTTTATCCCTTACTCTAATCTTTTTAAGAGAATCAATCCCTATAGGATTTTTTTTGTTTTTTATTTCTTCATAAAAAGCTTTTTGTTTTTCTAAACGAACTTTAGCATTTTCAAAAATTTCTTGATATACATCTATTTTAGACATATAATATAAGTTACTTGTCTGAAAACGAGTGCTATCAATTTCAAACTGATCATACACTAAAGACATGTACTCAATTTTTCTTTCAAAATTCTTATTTTTAACATGTTTAGCAGAAGAAGCAATCATCATTTCTTGGATTAGAATACTCATCGTATCTCTAGGTATTAAGTCTTCTGGTTCTTCAAGAATGGTATTACTAGTGCAAGAACCTAAGAAAATAAAAATAAGTAAGTAGCTTATATTTTTCATGTTAGCGATTAAATGTAATTCTTTTTCCTTTAATTTCATCATTGAAATTGCCGTTTTTATAGATCAAATTACCATTTACAAATGTATGTGTTATGGATGATGAAAAGGTAGTTCCTTCAAAAGGAGACCAGCCACATTTGTATAAAATATTGTCTTTAGAAACCGTTTGAGGTTTGTTGGTGTCAATTAAAACTAAATCAGCAAAATAGCCTTCTTTTATAAAACCACGTTTTTCTATTTGAAATAATATTGCAGGATTATGGCTCATCTTTTCAACAGCTTTTTCAATTGAAATTACACCTTCTTTTACTTTTTCTAAAATAGCAGGTATTGCATGTTGTACTAAAGGGCCGCCACTTGGCGCTTTTGTATATACATTGTTTTTTTCTTCTAAAGTATGGGGTGCATGGTCTGTTGCTAAAACATCAATTCTATCATCTAACAAAGCTTCCCATAAACCTTGTCTGTCAGCTTCCGTTTTTACGGCAGGATTCCATTTAATATGTGTTCCTTTTTCTGCATAATCTTTATCAGAAAACCACAAATGATGAATACAAACCTCCGCGGTAATTTGTTTTTCTTTTAAAGGAATATCGTTTCTAAAAAGATGTGTTTCTTTTGCTGTTGATAAATGAAAAACGTGCAACCTTGCTCCTGTTTTCTTTGCTAGTTCAATCGCTTTTGATGAAGATAAATAACACGCTTCCTCACTTCTAATAACTGGGTGATATTTTAAAGGAATATCATCACCAAATTTATCTGTAAATTTTTTGGTATTTTTTCTAATAGTAGCTTCATCTTCGCAATGTACAGAAATAATCATTTTTGTTGAAGAGAAAATTTTTTCTAGAATTTCTTCATTATCAACCAGCATATCTCCTGTGGAAGAACCTAAAAACAATTTAATTCCGGCTACTTTTTTAGGGTCTGTTTTTAATAGCTCTGTTAAATTATCATTTGTGCCACCAAACATAAAAGAATAGTTTGCATAAGAATCCTTAGCTGCGATTATAAATTTATCTTCTAATAAATCTTGAGTTGTAGCTTGTGGAACAGTATTTGGCATCTCAATAAAAGTAGTAATTCCGCCAGCTACAGCAGCTCTACTTTCTGTCGCTATATTTGCTTTATGTGTTAAGCCAGGTTCTCTAAAATGAACTTGGTCATCAATAAATCCAGGAATTAAAAATTGACCTTCAGCATCAATAACATTAACGTTTTCAGTTGCTTTTATTTCTGATGAAATTTTTAGTATTATTTCGTTTTCAATCAAAACATCACCTAAAAATGTGTTATTTTCATTTACGATTCTTGCATTTTTTATTAAAGTTGATTTTGCCATTTTCTTCTTAAATATCTATTTTCATATTTACTAAACATTAGGTAAACCCAAAACGTTCGTATGTTTTTATTGCGCCAATATTATTGCTATTAATAAATAACCTTAATTCTTTAAGGTCTTTTAAACTGAACATTCTAAGAAAAACGCCATTTAGAATAAATCTATTTTGGCAAACCTTTTAATCTCATCCTTATTACTCCAAATAAAGCTTCAAAAACGATATTCCCATTCATTTTAGAAGTTCCTAATTTTCTGTCAGTAAAAATAACAGAAACTTCTTTTATACCAAAACCATGTTTCCAAGCTTTAAATTTCATTTCTATTTGGAAAGCGTATCCAATAAATCTTATTTTATCTAATTGTATTTTTTCTAAAACCTCTCTCTTCCAACAAACAAAACCTGCTGTTGTATCAAAAAGAGGAATTCGAGTTACTAAACGGACATATCTTGAAGCAAAATAAGAAAGTAGTAACCTTTTTATATCCCAGTTAACAACGTTTACTTGGTTGTTTACATATCTAGATCCAACAGAAACATCACTACCCTCTTTTTTACAAGCATTATAAAGGCGAATTAAATCTTTTGGATCGTGAGAAAAATCGGCATCCATTTCTATAATATAGTCATATTTTTTTGCAATTGCCCATTTAAAACCATGAATATACGCAGTTCCTAAACCACTTTTACCTATTCTTTTTTCTAAAAAAAGTCGATTTGGAAATTCAGAAATTAATTTTTCTACAATTTTAGAAGTTCCATCTGGAGAATTATCATCAACAACCAAAATATGGAACGCTTTTTTTTGCTTAAAAGTAGCTTTAATGATAACTTCGATGTTCTCTTTTTCGTTATAGGTAGGAATAATGACTAACGCGTCTGACATAAATTAATTTTCATGTAGTAAGAAAGCAAATATACATTATTTAATTACTAATTTTGTTTTAATCTTATTAAATGAAAATTACTTGCAAGCACTAGAAAAAATTACAACTTCCAATCATTGGATTACATTAGTTTTAATGTTTCTTTTTTTTGGTATTGTTTTATTAAAAGCAATAAACCCTAGTAGGCTAAAAGGGAGTCTTTATGGGTTTTTTAATATAAATTTTGTAGAAATAGAATCAGAGGGAAACACTAGTTTTTTTGATGTTTTTCAAATTGTTTTTTTTATTTTTTCTGTGATTGTAATATCGTTATTGGTTTTTAATTTTAAGACGTACACATTAGCAACAGATGATGTGAGTTTTTCTTCTTTTTTATCAGTTTTCGTAAGTTTGTTATCTTATTTTTTGCTAATCAAAGTTTTAGAATACTTGTTTTCACAAGTGTTTTTAATAAAAAATAAAGTTAGGTTTTTTGTTGTTTCAAAATCTAATTATTTAAATGCTATTTCATTTCTACTATATATAGCAATAGTTTTAAGTGAATATGCAAATCTAAAACAGATTTATTTATACTATTTCGCAGCCTTTCTATTTTTCATGCGATTTGTATTTCATGTAGTTAGTAATAAAAATTTAGTTTTTAAGAAGTTATTTTATTTTATATTGTACATTTGCGCCTTCGAAATAGCACCGCTATTTACACTGTTTAAACTGATGTTTTAATTACAAAACGAAAGCCTATGAAAGTGAAAACGATTTTAGTATCACAACCACCTCCAAAGACAGAAACTTCCCCTTATTTTGACTTGTCTGATAAACAAAAAGTAAAAATTGATTTTAGATCCTTTATTCATGTTGAAGGAATTTCTGTAAAAGATGTAAGGGGTCAAAAAATTGACCTAACTAAGTTTACAGCTATTATTTTAACAAGTAGAAACGCAGTAGATCACTTTTTTAGAATCGCTGAAGAAATGCGGTTTAAAGTGCCAGATAGTATGAAATACTTCTGTCAGTCTGAGGCTGTAGCTTATTATTTGCAAAAGTATGTAGTGTATAGAAAGCGTAAAATCTTTGTTGGTAATAGAACATTCCCTGATTTAATTAAGTTAATTAAGAAACATAAAACAGAACAATTCTTATTACCCTCTTCTGATAAATTAAAACCATTAATTCCTACTGAATTAGATGCTTTAGGTGTTAGTTGGACAAGAGCTGATTTGTACAGAACTGTCGTTAGTGATTTGTCTGATCTAGAGGATGTTTTTTATGATGTATTGGTCTTTTTTAGCCCTTCAGGTATAGAATCTTTATTTCATAATTTCCCCAATTTTAAACAAAATGACACAAGAATTGCTGCCTTTGGGAACTCTACTGTAAACGCAGTTACTGAAGCCGGTTTAAAGTGCGATATCTTTGCGCCAAGTCCAGAAACACCCTCTATGACAATGGCTTTAGATAAATATATTAAAGTAGTAAATAAAAAATAAATTATTCTAAGTTTTATACTGAGCTTGTCTAAGTGTAAATCAAAACTTTATAAAATTGATTAAAACTGAGCAGAAATGTTCGGTTTTTTTATTTTTAAAATTATTTCTTATAGATTAATTGAGAAAATAAAAATTATGTTTTTCTGTGTTTCTATGTAGTCAACTTTTAAAATATTTTGTTTTTAGATAGAATTTATGCAAACAAACTAGCAAAAGCTTCTTCAATCTTACCAACTAAAATCAATTTAATTCCATGCTTATTAGAAGAAATCTTGTTGTATTTTGAAGTTACAAAGGTTTTATAACCCAATTTTTCTGCCTCTAAAATTCGTTGATCAATTTTAGAAACGGGTCTTATTTCTCCCGCTAAACCTACTTCTGCTGCAAAGCAAACATTTGGGTTGATAGCAATATCTTGATTCGATGATAAAATAGCAGCAACTACCGCTAAATCTATTGCAGGATCGTCAACATTTATGCCCCCAGTAATATTTAAAAAAACATCTTTTGCGCCTAATTTAAAACCTGCTCTTTTTTCTAGAACCGCTAAAATCATATTGAGTCGTTTTAAATTATAGCCGGTTGTAGAGCGTTGAGGTGTTCCGTAAACTGCAGTAGAAACTAAAGCCTGAACCTCTATCATTAAAGGTCTAATTCCCTCTAAAGTTGATGCAATTGCGGTTCCGCTTAAGTCAGCATCTTTTTTAGAAATCAATATCTCAGACGGATTTGAGATTTCTCTTAATCCCGTTGAAAGCATTTCGTAAATCCCTAATTCTGACGTAGAACCAAATCTGTTTTTTTGAGATCGTAATATTCTATACGTATGATTTCTATCGCCTTCAAATTGCAAAACAACATCTACCATGTGCTCTAAAATTTTTGGTCCAGCGATATGTCCGTCTTTATTAATATGTCCAATTAATAAAACGGGAGTTGCAGTTTCTTTTGCGAATTTTATCAATTCAGCAGCAGTTTCTCTAATTTGAGAAATACTTCCTGGTGAAGCTTCAATATTATTGGTGTGTAATGTTTGTATCGAGTCTATCACCAAAACTTCTGGTGCTATTTCTTCAATGCTTTTGAAGATTTGTTGTGTATTTGTTTCTGTAAGAATTAAACAATTAGAATTTTTAGCCTCTAATCTTTCTGCTCTCATTTTTATTTGAGATTGACTTTCTTCACCAGAAACATACAGTACTTTTTGCCTAATATTTAAGGCAACTTGCAATAGTAAAGTCGATTTTCCAATTCCTGGTTCACCTCCCAAAAGAATTACAGAGCCTTTTACTAATCCACCACCTAAAACAGTGTCTAATTCATTGTTATTCGTAACAACTCTTTCTTCAGGGTTTAACTGAATATCCGCAATTTTTAAAGGCTTATTTATAACTTGTTTGGCTGTTGTAGATTGTTTCCAAACACGTTTTTCTTCTTTCTGAACAATTTCTTCTACAATCGTATTCCATTCCTTACAAGCACCACATTGCCCGACCCATTTTGCATGTTGAGTTCCACAGTTTTGACAGAAAAAAGTTGTTTTGGTTTTTGACATTGAATTAGTTTCGGAGTCTCAAAGTTACAAAGTTTCAAAGTAATCTTGAGGTTAGTCTTTTAAAAATTTCATTGCAATTAAGATTTACTTAAAGTCAGTAAATATTTGCGCTAGCGAATTAATGTTATGTTTGTGCTCTTTTTTTTTGTTTTAAAAGTGAGTAAAGAAAGTGCGATTTAAAGGAAACGCTTATAAATTACTTATTTTTGTTATAAATAGGTAATAATAAAAATGCCAAACCACCAAAAACAATAATCATAGCCGTTTGTGCAGTCCACATGATCCAACCAAAAGCAGTTGCAGGTTCTGAAGGGATATCAAACAAAGCTAAAGCTCCAGCCACAGCAATTGGATATAAACCTATGCCGCCATTAGTTGCCGCAATAGAAAATCCGCCAGCAATAAAGCCAATTAAAATTCCACCCAAAGGAACATTTAAACCTTCAATTGCGGGAATTGTTGCCCAAAACATGGCTACATACATCACCCAAATAAATAAAGTATGAAAGATAAAAGCCCACTTATTTTTCATTTTAAAGATGCTTGTAACCCCTTCCTTTAAGCCAGCAAAAAAAGTTTTAATTTTTAATAAAAACCCGGATTTTGCTTTTTTAACAAAAGAAGAAAGTATGTAAAAACCAACGATTAAAATTGCTAGACTAACACTGATTTTAATTGGGTTAAAATTCTTGGTTAAAAGTTCATAAATAAAATCAAACTGAACAAAAAGAGTAATGAGAATGATGCATAACATCATAATTAAATCGGCAATTCTTTCTGCCACAATCGTTCCAAATCCTTTTTCAAAAGGCACATCTTCGTAATTTGTTAAGACTACTGCTCTTGAAACCTCTCCTGCTCTTGGGATTGCTAAATTTACTAAATAGCCTACTAAAACAGCTAATACACTATTTGTAAATTTAGGTTTAAAACCCAAAGGCTCTAGCATAAATTTCCATCTGTACGCCCTAGAAAGGTGGCTTAAAACGCCGAAAAATAATCCAAGAAAAATCCAACTATAATTAGCTTCTTTAAAATAGCCAATTAATATATCAATAGAAATTTTAGAGATAGAATACCAAACTAGGGATCCTCCAAAAACAAGTGGTAATAAGATTTTTGAAATTTTTTTAATGCTCAAAATTAAGTAAGTGTATTATCTTTTTCATTGGTAAATACCAAAGAGGGTTTAAATTTTTCAGTTTCTTTAAAATTCATAAAACAGTAAACAATTAAAATATCGCCTTTTGTAACTTTTTCTAGCAGCGGCACCATTATTGTTATTTACAATCTGGATACGTTCACCTTCAATAATATTGGTAGTATCCATTAAATCTTTATCAATGGTGATACTTCCTATATAATTTAAATCTGCACCTGAGGCTTTTATACGATGGGTTATAGATTTTACTGCTTGAACTAACATGCGGCAAAAATAGGTTTTTTTTGGTTAATTATTTTATAATCGAATGTTATCAATCAATCTTACCTCACCTGCAAATACAGCAATAAAAGCCCGATTTTTTTTATTAGATTCTCTCTTTTTTACCGTTTCTAATGACTTTTCTTCAGCGATTGTAAAGTATTCTAAACTTAAAAAGGGATGTTTTTTTAATTGATTCGCCACCCATTTAGTTATCCTATCGGTGCTTTCTGTGGCAAATTTTTTACGAACCTTTCTAAGGATTTTGTAGATAAAAGGTGCTGCAGCTCTTTGTTCTTTTGAGAGTCTTGTATTTCTAGAGCTCATTGCTAAACCGTCTTCTTCTCTAAAAATAGCACATCCTTTAATTTTAACATTTAAACGATGTTTTTTTACCATTTTTTTAATGATTTGCAGCTGCTGAAAATCTTTTTGGCCAAAATAAGCATGGTTAGGTATTACAATTTCAAAAAGTGTTTTTACGATGGTGCCAACACCATCAAAATGTCCCTGCCTAAACTTTCCTTCCATTAAGTGCTCTAAGCCATCAAAGTCAAATTTTTCTGATGAAATATGATCTTCATATATTTCTTTTACAGAAGGAAAAAATAAAACATCACAAGAAACACTCTCTAATAATTTAGTGTCGTTTTTTATCGTTTTCGGATAATTTATTAAATCTTCTTTTTTATTAAATTGAGTAGGATTTACAAAAATACTTACTACAACGACATCATTTTTTCTCTTTGCTTTCTTAATTAAAGATAAATGTCCCTGGTGTAATGCGCCCATTGTTGGTACTAAACCAATGGTTTTATTCCTCTCTTTTTGAGCGGTTAAGTAAGATTTTAGTTCTTGTCTAGTGTTAAAAATTTTCATTCTCAAGAATTAAGGAAAGTCTGCAAACTTACCATTTTAACACGATATTAGCATAATAATTTGTACTTTTGCCAATCTCATAAAAGAGTTTGATTTAATGAAGGACAAGAGAATTTTATTTGTATCATCGGAAGTCGTTCCGTATTTACCAGAAACAGAACTATCTTCTACAGCTTTTAATTCAGCTAAAAACGCACATTCTAAAGGGGTTCAAACACGAATTTTTATGCCAAGATATGGTGTAATTAATGAGCGTAGACATCAATTACATGAAGTGATACGTTTATCTGGGATGAACTTAGTTGTAAATGACTTAGATATGCCATTAATTATTAAAGTTGCTTCGATCCCAAAGGAAAGAATGCAAGTTTATTTTATTGATAATGAAGAGTATTTTAAAAGAAAAGCCGTTTTTACAGACGAAGACGATGAATTGTTTTCGGATAACGATGAGCGTGCGATTTTCTTTGCTAAGGGTGTCGTAGAAACTGTAAAAAAATTAAATTGGGCTCCAGACATTATCCATGTTCATGGATGGATGGCTTCTTTATTACCTCTTTATTTAAGAGAGTTTTACAAAGAAGAACCATTATTTACAGAAAGTAAAATTGTTACTTCTTTATATAATAGCGGTTTTGAAGGAGAATTAAACTCAGACATGGCATCTAAAATTAAGTTCGATTTATCTAAGAATGATAAAATAGCAACTATCGAGATACCAAATCATACCAATATTTTAAAAAGTGCTATAGAAAATTCTGATGCAATCATTCATGGAAGCGAAACAATTTCAGAAGAATTAATTTCCTTCATTGAAGAAAAAGGAATGCCTGTTTTAGCATATGAATCAGAGAACATAAAAGAATCTTATTTGAATTTTTACGCTGATCTATTATCAGTTAATTAATTGTTTTTAAAAGTGAGGAAAATTATTAAAAAGAGTGTTTATATAGGTGTTTTGTTGTCATTATTTTCAGCAATCATATCATGTGAAAAGGACTTCACAGACATTGGATCTAATGTTATTAGCAATACAAAATTTAACACAAGCAAATATACTGTAGAAATTACAGCACAAAACAGCCCAGTTGAAGATGTAACCGCAGACAATATTTCTAGAGAACCAGGAGAATATTTATTGGGTATACATGCAAGTTCAGCGTACGAAAAAATAGAAGCTTCTATTATTTCCCAAATAGAAATAAACAGTAATTTAAAAGTAGTTGATGATGAAAACGTTTATGGTCTTGATACCATTGTTGTTAGCACAATAGATACAGTTTTTGTAAAATTACCTTATACCGCAACTTTGGATGGTAACACATCTTCAGGTCCAGAGTTTACACTAAACTCTATTATTGGAGATCAATCAAAAGCATTTACTATTAATGCATATCAAACAAGTACTTATTTAAGTAGATTGAATCCTACAGATCCTTCAAAATCTAACTCATATAACTCTAATGCTGTTTTTGATAAAACAGGAGCTGAATTAAATGATCCAATTAATTATCAATTTAAACCTAACGAGAATGACACAATAATTGTCGTGAAAAGAAGGTTAAGTAATAATGATTTGTATTTAAGTGATACCATAAAGTACACAACTTCTATAGTGTCAGGAGTGCCTTTACCATTCGCTGTTATTCCTTTAAATGAAGATGCGTTTAAAGAATTGTTTTTAGATAAATATGAATCATCAGAATTTGACTCTCAAGATGCATTTAATGATTATTTTAGAGGAATCATTCTAGAGGCACAAGGAGATGAAGGTTCATTAATTTCTTTTAATTTCACGAATACTGTTGCAGCATTAAATCCTTCTATTGAAGTTTATTATACGAATACTGTTTTAGCAAATGGTCAAGTAATAGATACTATTCAAAAAAATAATACTTTTTTATTGAAAGGAATAAGATCTGGTATTTATAAAATGGATGATAAAACGTACCCAGTAAATAATGAAATAAAATTACAAGGTGCGGCCGGTAGTGAAGTTGAAATAGATCTTTTTGGCGCTGACTTAGACAATAATGGTGTAGCTGATAAGATCGAAGAATTGAGAGATAAAAATTGGCTAATTAACGATGCTTCATTAACGTTTTACATTAACCAATCTGTCGATACTACTGAAATACCTAGTAGATTGTACATGTATCGAATTGGTACAGATTCTAGCTTACCAACAACTGGGTTCAGTCAAATAAAAGACGCATACAGTGAAAATACTTTTGGGGGTGATTTAGAAAGAGATGATAATGGAAAAGCGGAGAAATATACTTTTAGGATTACAGATTATATTTCAGATTTAGTTAGTGGAGCTGATGATTTTTCACCCATTTTAAAACTAAAAGTTCATAATGTGTCAGATGATCCTATTTCCAGTACTCTTTTCTCAAATTACAACTGGAATCCAAAAGCTGTTACGCTTTTTAATCATGACATTATCAATGGCGATAAAAGAGCAGTCTTGATGATTTCATATTCAGAGAAAAATAATTAACGAACTTTCCCCCATTAAAAAAAAAATTTTATGTGTGGTATATCAGCTTATATAGGTTATAGAGAGGCCTATCCAATAGTAGTAAATGGTTTAAAAAGATTAGAATACAGAGGTTATGACAGTGCAGGTTTAGTCATTTATGATGGAAAAAAAATGCAGCTTTCTAAAACCAAAGGTAAAGTATCAGATTTAGAACTTATTACCGATAAAGAAGAAGGAAGAAAAAAAGGGAATATAGGTATGGGACACACACGTTGGGCGACTCACGGAGTGCCTAATGATATAAATTCTCATCCACATTTTTCACAATCTGGAGATTTGGTTATTGTTCATAATGGAATTATAGAAAATTATGACACTATTAGAAAAGAATTAATTACTAGAGGTTATGTTTTTGAGAGTGATACAGATACAGAGGTATTAATAAACTTAATAGAAGAGGTAAAACTAAATGAAGGGTGTAAGTTAGGGAAAGCTGTTCAATTAGCCTTAACAAGTGTTGTTGGCGCCTATGCAATTGCTGTTTTTGACAAAACAAAACCAGATGAATTAGTAGTTGCACGTTTAGGAAGCCCTATTGCAATTGGAGTAGGTAAAGAAAAGAAAGAATTTTTTATAGCTTCAGATGCTTCCCCTTTCGTAGAATATACGAAGAATGCTATTTATTTAGAAGATGAAGAAATGGCTATCATCAAAATAGGTAAAAAAGTAAAAGTTCGTAAAATTCATGATGATTCTATCGTAGACCCTATAATTCAGAAGCTTCAGATGAGTTTAGAGCAAATTGAAAAAGGGGGTTATGATCACTTTATGTTAAAGGAAATTCATGAGCAACCTAAAGCAATTACAGACACTTTTAGAGGAAGAATGTTAGCTAAGGAAAATATGATTAAGATGTCTAGTATTGAAGATAATCTTGATAAATTTTTAAATGCAGATAGAATTATCATCGTTGCTTGTGGTACTTCTTGGCATGCAGGTTTGGTTGCAGAATACCTTATTGAAGATATGGCAAGAATACCTGTTGAGGTTGAATATGCTTCAGAATTTAGATATAGAAATCCAATAATTACTGATAAAGATATTGTAATTGCTATTTCACAATCAGGTGAAACTGCAGATACGCTTGCTGCTATTAAATTAGCAAAATCTAAAGGAGCTTTTGTTTATGGAGTCTGTAACGTAGTTGGCTCTTCTATTGCTAGAGAAACACATACTGGTGCTTATACACATGCTGGTCCAGAAATTGGAGTAGCATCAACAAAAGCATTTACGACACAAATTACAGTTTTAACTTTAATTGCTTTAAAACTAGGACAAGCAAATAAGTCGTTATCGGATGAAGTTTTTGAGAATTATATTCAAAAAATGGAATTAATTCCGAAACAAGTTGAAAAATTATTAGAAATTGATGAACATGTAAAAAGTATTGCAGCTGTTTACAAAGATGCTACAAATTGTCTATACTTAGGAAGAGGCTTTAACTTTCCTGTTGCATTAGAAGGCGCTTTAAAGTTAAAGGAAATCTCTTACATACATGCAGAAGGATATCCTGCAGCAGAAATGAAACATGGACCAATAGCATTGATTGATGAAAATATGCCAATTTTTGTAATAGCGACTAATAAAGGGCATTATGAAAAAGTAGTCAGTAATATTCAAGAAATAAAAGCGAGGTCTGGTAAAATTATAGCAGTAGTCACTGAAGGAGATACACAAGTTAGAGATATTGCAGATCATGTAATTGAAATTCCTGACACGGAAGATGCATTAACACCTTTATTAACTACAATTCCTTTCCAGTTATTATCATATCACATAGCAGTAATGCTAAATAAAAATGTAGATCAACCTAGAAATTTAGCAAAGTCAGTTACGGTAGAGTAGTTCATTTTGTTTTTATATAAATAAAAATCCAGCTTTTAAGCTGGATTTTTTTTTACTCTTTTATTTTAAATATTATGTGATAACTTCTTCTCCAATAGTCTTTTTTGTGTCTACAAAAACAGTCTAATTTTCTTTCATAATTTCTTTTTTAAATTATTAATGGAAAATTATTTTCACTTGAAGTTTCTGATTTTACACATAATATCTTTATTAATTATACATAGAGGGTATTGGTTTTGGATAGTCTTTATTTTAAACAAACGGGTACTTCAATATGTCAAGATTATATATTGATAAAACAAAAAATTACACTTATCTTTAGATTTTAAAACACCTTATTTTATTTCTAGATTATGAATAAAAATTAATTTTATGTCTATCTTTAATTAATGCCAAGTTATGAATTATAATCAGATAGCCATCTTATTTTCGCAGGGTGCTTTAGTTGCTTTTATAATATTTTTGCTATTTCATTTTCGAAGACAGCTTGGGATTGGGGTATTATTCTCCTGTATGGTGTTTTTCCAATTTATACAGGTATTTCTGTCAAGTTCCTTTACTCTTTCAATTACCGATAGTTTTGTTATTTCACCAGGTTCTTCTGTTTTCTTTACTGCAACCATTTTTACCTTATTAATTATTTATATAAAAGAGGGTGCCAATCAAATAGGAAAGACTATCTATGGTTTGTTAGTCATCAATCTAGTTATGTTAATCCTCATACAGTCATTCACATGGAATTTAAATGAAGTTTCTGGTGACTCTTTTAATATGTCAACAAATATTTTTAATAACAGTACCATGGATTTATTTGTTGGTTCTGTAGTCTTATTTTTAGACTCTTTGTTAATCATCGTAGTTTTCGAATTTATATCCAACCACGTTAGATTCTTATTCTTGCGTATTTTCTTAACTATGTTCATAGTTATAAGTTTTGATACGTTACTCTTTTCAATCATAGCTTTTTGGAATTTTGAATACATGAATACGATTATCATATCAGGGTTAATCTCGAGAGGTGTCTTTGCTCTATTTTTCAGCATTCTTTTTTATTTTTATTTAAGGTGGTTTGATTCATCTGATGAAGAAACATATCCTTTTAAAATGAAATATGTATTTCAATCGATGAGCTATAAGCAAAAATTTGAATCTGTGGCACACGACATTAAAAAAGTTAAAGAAGAACGGAAGATTGAACAGATTATCTCGAACAAGGAAAAAGAAAAACAAATAGATGAATTAGCCTTTGCAAACACAAAAATTAACTTTCAAAAGCAAGCCTTAAAAAAGGAAAAAGAGTTAAGTAGGTTAAAAACAAGATTTATTTCAACAACATCTCATGAGTTTAGAACTCCATTGTCAGTAATCAATTTTTCTGCAGGCTCTATTAAAAGATATTGGTCTAAAATGGAGCCAAAGGTGATTGTCGAAAAACTAACTAAAATAGAAAGTCAGGTTCGGCATATGACAAATTTATTAGATGATATTTTAATTGTTGGACGAGCAGACGCCGGCGAAATGAAAAACAAACCTTTAAAAGTAAATCTTGGAAATTTCATTGATGAAATCATTGAAGAAGTTTTTAGTTCTCATAAAAAATCCCATAAAATACTCCTAATTGATGCCAAAGAATTAAAAAGTAGTGATATTTTTATTGATGAAAAATTGGGGAGAAACATTTTTATCAATCTACTTAATAATGCTGTGAAATTCTCTCCAGATTCAGATAAAGTTACTGTTGAACTGTCATCTGAAAAAACACACACAATTATTTCGATTACAGATTATGGACTTGGAATTCCCGAATTAGATCTTAATAGTATATTTATGCCTTTTATACGAGGAGAAAATGCTGATTTAATTCAAGGAACAGGACTTGGTTTATCAATAGTAAAAGAAGCAGTAGATGCTATGGATGGAAAAATAATTGTTAATAGTGTTGTAGGTAAAGGAACTTCTTTTATAGTAAAGATTCCAACAATTTAAATACATAATTTTCTATAAAGTATTAATCGTAGAAGATGCATTAGTACTAACAAAAGAAGTTTCCGATTAATACTCTTAATGAAAAGCTCTATTTTTTTTTAGAATTAAAATGGAAGACTTGTTTATAAAGTAGCTTTAAAATAGAGTTCAAAACATCTTGCTTTAGACATACTTATGTCAGTCTAGCCTTTTAAATTATATAGATTAAATAGGCTCTAACCTTACAATTACTTATTTTTAAATAAGCACTTTGCTTATATAAATATCTATAAAATCAATCTAAATTTATTATATATTTTATAGAGATTATACATCTATAAATTTAAAATATTTATAGGGGTATTAAATCACTTTATTGTAAATCAGAAATAAAAAGTATAATTATAGAATTTCTGATATAGCCATAGGCTTAACAAAAATAGATTTAAACATCTTAATGATTGCATTGGTATGCTAAAAATATGATTATCAAAGGTTTAAATTGTTTTAAAGGTTAATCAAATAGTACTAATATTATGAATAGACTTTCATATAAAGAGTTAGAGAAAGAACTCAATATTTTAAAAAATTTAGATATTAAGTCCTCAAAAGACGACCAATATAGACAGCTATTTGATTCTATGACAGAAATGGTTGAGGTTATAGAGATTATATATAATGAGAATAATAAAGCCGTCGATTTTTATATCCGTAATGTAAATATTTCTTTTGCAAAGCTTCTAGGTAAAACTAAGGAACAATTAATTAACAAAAAAATATCCTCAGTAGTTAGTGTTATAGAAGAAAACTGGTTTAGCTACTTTGCTAATGTAGATAAAACAGGAATAACACATACTTTTAAAAATTATGGAGTTGCATTTGACAAGTATTATCTTGTTACAGCTTGGAAAGTTTCTAAAAATAGGGTTGGTGTTTCTTTTATAGACATAACCGAAACTGAAAAGCCAGAAATTGAACTAAAAATAAGACTAGAAAAAGCACGAAATAAAACAGAATTAATACTTAAAGAAAAAAAAGTAGAGTTAAACAGTACTATTGATAAGCTCGACAATATTAACTCAGAACTTGCCATTCAAAACGAAGAAAAAGATGATCGAGCAGATGAATTAGTCATCGCTAAAAGAGAGAAAGCAGCAAGAGCAAATGAATTAATCATTGCTAAAAAAGAAAAAGTAGCAAGAGCAAATGAATTAGCAATCGCTAAAAAAGAACTTGCTTTTCAAAAAGAGATTGAAGGCTATCGTTCTGAAATGGAAAGTTTAGCTCTTGAGTTAACACTATTAATTGATACTGCTAATGCACCTATTTTTGGGATTGACAATAAAGGTCTTGTAAATGAATGGAACCAAACTTCTGAAAAAATTACAGGATTTACAAAAGAAGAAGTATTAGGAAACGATTTAGTACAAACCTACATCACCGAAGATTATAGAGAATCAGTAAAAAAAGTATTAGAGAATGCTTTACAGGGTAAAGAAACTGCTAATTACGAGTTTCCCTTATTTGCCAAAGATGGAGACCGTGTAATGGTTTTATTAAATTCAAGTACCCGTAGAAATGCTGCTGGAGATATTACGGGAGTATTAGGGGTTGGTCAAGATATTACAGAGATTGATAAACTTCGAACAGCCTCAGAAGCCATCGGGAAAGAATTGCGTCAGTTTATAGAAACTGCAAACGCACCTATTTTTGG
>CEST01009962.1_pt1 | contig 26212 bp, 24 predicted proteins | sample 326921 | NCBI WGS metagenome assembly CEST01 (sample SAMEA2621509, study PRJEB7988) | marine metagenome | biome: marine biome (ENVO:00000447); feature: surface water layer (ENVO:00002042); material: "saline water (ENVO:00002010), including plankton (ENVO:xxxxxxxx)" | depth 5 m
AACAGCCGCTGGTTAGCTGCAGGTGCCCTGCTAACTCTAATGTCTAGCTTCGGACAAACCTATTTTATTTCTATATTTGCAGGTGAAATTCGGGCTGCGTTTAACCTCTCACATGGAGACTGGGGCGCCATTTATGGCTTTGGTACTTTTGCCTCAGCCATAGCAATGGTTTGGGCCGGAGGCCTGACAGACATTATGCGTGTGCGGCGACTTGGACCAATTGTTCTCGCAGCGCTGGCTACATCTTGCCTTTTTATGGCTTTCAACCCCTGGGTTGCCTTACTGCCTTTTGTTATATTTTGCTTGCGATTTACAGGTCAGGGCATGTCCACTCACATAGCGGCAGTCGCCATGTCACGTTGGTTCGCATCCAACCGTGGAAAGGCGCTCTCTGTCGCAAACCTTGGGTTTTCCATTGGAGAGGCTACCTACCCACTGTTGGTGGTGGCTCTGATGCTGTCGTTCGCATGGCAAGGTATTTGGGTTTTTGCAGCAGTTATAGCACTTCTGTCCATTCCTGGGCTAATGTGGCTACTGCGCGAAGAGCGTAGCCCACAATCTATGGCCTCAGAGGGCCAGTCCTTAGGAATGAATGGTCGCCATTGGACCCGAAATCAAGCGCTGAAGCACCCTTTGTTTTGGTTTATGATGCCAGCGTTTTTAGGACAATCGGCTTTCAATACCGCATTTTTCTTCCTTCAAGTACATTTTGCTGAAATTAAGGGTTGGGACCATTTACAACTTGTGGCTATGTTTCCAGTCTACACCGCCGTAGCCATTGGTTCGATGATATTATCTGGGATATTACTTGATAGGCTTGGCACTGCGAGGCTAATTCCCTACTTTCAACTCCCAATGATTGTAGCTTTTTTATTATTCGCCTATGGACAATCCCTTTCGGCAGCGCTGATTGGGTTTATATTTTTGGGTCTAACATCTGGTGCCACCGCTACCTTGCCAAATGCATTTTGGGCGGAGTTCTTTGGAACCAAACATCTTGGGTCAATAAAGGCTGCTGCAGCAGCGGCCATGGTGCTCGGCTCTGCAATTGGACCTGCTATCACTGGAGTATTGCTCGATCTTAATATAGCGCTCGAATTTCAATACATTGCTATAGCATCATTTTTTGGATTTTCGTCTTTGATGATTTGGATAGGTGTGGCCCAGGTGCGCAGATCACACGCAGCCTAACGATTACGGCGCAGATATACATAAAGTGCGCCTCCACCTCCGTGTCTTTGATGCGCAGGGGTAACCTCTAGTATAACATTAGACAGGGGCGCCTGCCGCAGCCAAATAGGAACATTATGACGTAACACGCCATGGCGCTCAGGTATTGGGCCATTATCTGGCTTAGATTTTCCCTTGCCAGTAATCACTAATACTAGGCGACGCTTCAATTGCGCAGAGCCCAAAATAAAATTTTGTAAAAAGGGATGGGCCTCTGAAAGAGTCATACCATGCAAATCAAGGCGAGCCTCAGGTTGTAGTTTTCCGCGTGTGAGCTTCCCAAAAGACTTTGCGTCCATTGTTGGTTGTGGTTTTGAAATAAAGCTCGTGTGCGTTGCCACTGGTTTTGCTGGTGCTTTGGCGCCAATCGTGAATGCGCTAATTTTCGGTGGGGCCAGTATTGCGCGCTGTTTTTTCGCTTTAGAAAACAATACAGGCAGAAGTGGCACTGACGTGTCCAGTCGCATTGGCGTAGCCGTGTCGGCTACCCTTTGCCACAGCTCTCGCTCTTCTGGACGCAGCTTTCTAACCATATCTACTACCCCGAAACTCTGGTGCATGCATCTGTCACTGGGTGAAAAACCATTCAGTCCAGAATTATTCGCCGGTAGCTGTGAGTTGCCAATTTGGATCAGACGAGCCCATTGTCCGGGCAAAAGTCCAGATATCACGTTGACGTTTGACTTCGGTGTCATTGCCTTCAACAACTTCGCCACTGGCGTTGCGCACCAAAGAAGTCAGTTCGCAAACAAACCGCACATCCACTTCACCGAGGTTAGTCACTGGATTAAAACTAGCGCCCATAAGGCCCGTTTCACGTACTCCAATAAACTCGACTTCAATCGTCAAGCCCTTCTCTTTGCGCGTCTCAACCACTGAGGCAAATGCTTCATAAACGTCATCACTCAAAAAAGTCTTCGCGCTTTCAATGTCTCCGTTCTCAAACGCCATCAGAATCATTTCATAGGCACCTTTAGAGCCCTGGAGAAACTCAGTAACAGAAAAAGACGGTTCAGCGAGCTTCATGCCAAGAAGCGCGCCTGCGGCATCGCTACCTTCGGACGCGTGATCTGTGATGTCCTCGTCAGGACCACCTTCAATAACTGCAAGTTTTGGTTGGTTATTAACGGACTCCACCATGTCAGTCCGCTGACCCTCATGGCCATCACGCGTGCCAAGGACACCGCGCAGCTTCAAAACTAGATACACTGCTATGCCCGCCAGAGCTAAAAGTTGGATTAATTGCATATTCATTGTTTATCTGTTGCCCCATAAGGAATAGAAATTTGCCTTGTTGTTACTTATGTAGGACAGCAGGTGGCTCAAGTCCACCAGCACAAAGCTGAATAGGAGACCCTAAATGCGATTACTAATAATCTTTATCGCCGTGCCATTAATTGAAATTGGTTTATTTATTCAGGTTGGAGATAAAATTGGCCTTTGGCCCACGCTTTTGATCGTTTTGATAACAGCAATTACAGGAACCTGGCTAGTGCGCAGTCAAGGCGCACAAACACTGGTAAATTTACAGGGGTCATTTCAGAACATGAAAGACCCCACAGAGCCTCTGGCACATGGCGCGTTGATCCTCTTTGCTGGCGCCTTGCTGCTTACGCCCGGGTTTTTCACTGATTCGGTGGGTTTTCTTTTACTTTTTCCTCCCTTCAGAATGTTTGTAATGCAAAGCATTCGCTCGAAGCTGAAAACTAGTAATATAAACTTTAAAACACCACGTGAAAATTCTGACGAAGATGTGATCGAAGGACAGTTTAAACAGGTTTCACCAAACGAAGATCCATCAGGTTGGACAAAGGATTGAGCGCGTGCCAACATTCTGTTAAGCGGTTTAAGAAATATTTTTAGGAGTGATAAACATGGCAAAAAAGCCAATTGAGAGTGCTAAAAACGAAGAAGAGGCCGCTCCACAACCTGTTAAAATGCAAGTACTCGCCCAATATATCCGCGATATGTCGTTTGAAAACATTTTGGCTCAGAAGGGTATAAGTGGCGAAGTGCAGCCAGAAATTAATGTTCAGGTAAATATTGATGGAAACAAGCGCCCAATTGAGCACCAATACGAAGTGATTATCAAAGCTAAGATTTTGTCAAAAACGAAGGAAAAAGGTGAGCCTATGTTCCTATTGGAGGTGGAGTATGGTGGAATTTTCCACGTAGAAAATCTACCAGACGAACAACTACACCCCTATTTGATGATCGAATGCCCTCGGATGATATTTCCATTTCTTCGCCGGATTGTTAGTGATGTGACTCGTGATGGTGGCTTTCCACCACTAAATCTTGATACCATCGACTTCATGGCGCTGTACCGCAATGAAGTTCAACGTCGCGTTGCGGAAAAAGAAAAAGAAAAACCAAACTAGGGTAATGCAATACAAGTTTATTTAGACCAAAGAGCTGCAGATTCAAAAGTGGCAATGAATTTTTCATGTGCCACTTTTTCTGGTTCTGATAGGCGTGTTGCAAGTAGTGCTGGACGGGGCAAAGGTCGCCACTCCTGTGGTACAGCGCCATCTACAGGTTTTTTTATGGTTGGCCCCGACATCACCAAGTCTGGCTGACGTCCACCGATTAATTCTAAATACACTTCAGCTAATATTTCGGAATCTAAAAGTGCACCATGCAGAGTTCTGGATGAATTATTAATGCCAAACCTACGACATAGTGCATCAAGAGAAGCAGGTGATCCAGGATACTTGCGACGCGCAACAGCCAAAGTATCAACGGCTTGGCTCTTGGGCAGAAGTGGGCGGTTTACCCAGCCCAGTTCAGCATTTAAAAACTTCATATCAAACGAAGCGTTGTGAATTACAAGTTTAGAGTCTCCAATGAAATCAATAAAGTCTTGTGCAATGGCCTTAAAGACGGGTTTATCCGATAGAAACTCTTCACTCAGTCCATGGACCCCAAAGGCTCCCTCAGGCATATTGCGCTGTGGATTAATATACTGGTGATAGGTCCGACCGGTGGGTAGGTGGTTAAACAGCTCAACAGCGCCAATTTCAACGATACGGTCTCCATCATTTGGCTCAAATCCCGTTGTTTCGGTGTCCAAAACAATTTCACGCATTTTCAACCTTTCGTTTTATATCTTTTAGAACACTATCCACGGCAGCTATGGCGGTATCCTCTGTAGCAGTATCAATAATATAGTTTGCTCTGGCAGCCTTATCAGCTGCAGGCAATTGTTTACTAATAATCATCTCTAAATGAGCCCTAGTCATACCGGGTCGTGCCATAACACGGGTTTTTTGCATTTCAAGTGTCGATAGAACACAGGCCACAGCATCAAAGTCAGACTCAGAGTTCAGTTCAAACAAAAGGGGAATATCAAACACTAAAATTGAGCCTGGGTTCGATGTAATAAACGCCTGTCGATCTTTCTGCACAATTGGATGAATGATTGCTTCTATTTTGGCTAAAAGGGTCCGATCTTCTAAAATGAGCGTTCGCAGCTTATCACGATTAACGCCGTTGGAATCAATTGCTGTCGCTGCGATTTTTCTAATTTCAGCGATACCGTCTCCGCCTTCACTATATGCACGGTGCACAGTCAAATCCGCATCCCATATAAGACACCCACGTGCAGCAAATAGTGCGGCAGTAGTTGATTTCCCCATCCCAATAGATCCAGTTAATCCCAGTAAGTAACTCATTTTAGTACTAAAGCCTCTACCTCTGAATCAACTATGGGGCACGTTCCGAACCATGCTTCAAATCCAGGGGTGCCTTGGTGAAGCAACATTCCAACGCCACCCACCACTGAGCAGCCAAAACTGCGGGCCTGGACCAAGAATGGTGTTTCAAGTGGGGTGTAAACTAAGTCAGTGACCATGGCTTTTGGATTTATTGACGAAAGGTCTATTTCAAGCGGTGGCTTTCCAGTCATACCAAGAGATGTGGTATTCACCACCGTGGTGACCGTTGAAAGATATCGCTCTTTGTCTTCCCAATCTATAACTTCAATTAAGGGTGACAGTTGAAGCGCTACATCTTTAGCTCGTTGAAGGGTTCGGTTGCTGAGATAAATTTTCGGGGCACCGGCTTCAATTAATGATGACAAGACGGCTCGTGACGCTCCACCAGCTCCTAAAACAAGCGCGGATCCAGCCTGTGGAAACCAATCACTACTATTGACTTTTAGGTTAGTAATAAAACCATAACCATCTGTATTATCAGCAGTAATTGATCCTTTTAAATCAACGACCAAGGTGTTTGCCGCACCAATCGCTTTGGCACGTGGGGTTTGGTAATCAGCCAGCGCTAAAGCGTCTTCCTTATGAGGCAATGTAACATTAAAGCCCATAACACCCGCTCCAATCAACACCTTTACCGTCTGGAACAGCTTCCCTGGTGGGATATCTATAGCAATATAAGAACCTGAAATTTTGTTGGTTTCTAGCCAGTGACCGTGCATGCAAGGTGATTTACTATGGGCAATGGGATGACCCAAAACAGCTGCAACCGTGGGTGCGTTAAAGACCGATCCATTGACGTGTTGGTTTAAATACTCAGCTATAGGCCCAATAGACAATCCCATTATATCAAACCAATTCCCCCGAACTTCAGAGAATAAATGAGGGGTTTTTTCAAAATAATAGCCCCCAGCAGAATGCTGGGCATCGGGCCATGATTTTTCTACATAGGTTTCAATTTCAGTAACTGTCATTGGATGCATAGTCATGTGACTTACGGAAATATGGCGCCACATCGGCTTCGTATTGTGATACATGACATTTGCAGTAATCAATCGATGGGTTTCACCTGATAGACGGATTAAACTTTGTCTTAGATCTTCCTGGGTTTTAGGTTTTCCGAACACCTTACCTTCAAAGTCCAAGACTTGATCACACCCAAGTACCCAACTCAGTGGGTTTTTTATCGACACTTTTTTAGCCTTATGTTCAGCTAGCGTATCAGCAATATCGCGTGGCATCGCCTTTTCGGCCATAAGGGATCTAGTTATATTCTCTTCATCGATTTGCGGCGAAACAGCTTTCGCTATGATGCGAGCACAACTTAATATACGCCAACGCGTACTGGATTGAGAAGCTAGGATTAGATCCATGTCGTGTAAACCTGTGTATAAATTTCTGTGTGACTTGTTATAGAACTGTGGGGGTAATTGCCGTTTATTGCAAATACAAGAATTCATCCCCGTTTTAGTCCTTTATCGCTAAAATCCAGATAAGTTATCTTCGGTGGAGATGTATAGAATATGCCTGTTAGCATACTAAAGCCAATTTTTTTATACGCTTTATATCTACAGGAATATACAGTGAGGTAGATTATAAAATATTGTTTTTAATTCCTAAAATTTTTTTTATAATTTTTATAATTTTTATAATTCAGAGGGGATAACGCTAGGGATATTTTTTAATCCACAGATATTTGTTTGCCTACATCACACTACTAATCTTACTATACTATATTTATTATTATATAGAATTAAGGACAAGCACGGATGATTGAATATCTAATTGGGATGTATCCATGGCTGAAGGCTGGTCACATTATATCTGTGATCTCTTGGATGGCAGGCATATTTTATCTACCCAGGCTTTTTGTTCATCATAGTGAAAAAGTTAAAATATCGACAGAAACAGATGAGTTATTCATAATGATGGAGTTAAAATTACTTAAAGTCATCATGACTCCTGCGATGATAACGACCTGGATATTTGGAATCGGATTAGCTGTAATCCCTGGCGTTATAGATTGGACGGCTTTTTGGCCGTGGGTGAAACTGGTATGTATATTGATAATGACTGGGTTTCATTTCTGGCTGTCAGGACGTCAGAAAGAATTTGCGCAAGGAAAAAATTTATTAAAAGGTCGTACCTATCGGATTATGAACGAAGTGCCGACAGTCTTATTACTAATTATTGTTATTATGGTCGTAGTTCGGCCTTTTTAATAAACTATTTCTAATAAATTGACTCGGTTGATCGATCTGAGTAACTAATAACTGCGCCCGTTCGGGATTGCGTTTTATCTTAAATATAATTGCGTTGCCTAACTTTTGTTCTGGCGGGAAGAGACTTAATGACTAATGATCGTGTAAATCTGGCTGATCTGAAGGCAAAAACACCTAAAGATCTAATTTCAATGGCGGAAGAGTTGGAAATTGAGAACGCATCGACCATGCGTAAAGGCGACATGATGTTCTCAATACTGAAAGAACGTGCAGAAGATGGTGCTGAGATTGCTGGAGATGGTGTCTTAGAGGTATTACAAGATGGATTTGGTTTTTTAAGATCTCCTGAAGCTAATTACCTTCCTGGTCCAGATGATATTTATGTTTCTCCAGACATGATTAGGCAGTTGTCATTACGTACTGGTGATACCATTGAGGGCGTGATTAAAGCTCCTGAGGACACTGAACGTTACTTTGGTATGACTAAGGTAGAAAAAATAAATTTTGAGGACCCAGAGCGCGCCCGTCACAAGGTTGCATTTGAAAACTTAACTCCTCTTTATCCCGATGAGCGTTTGAATATGGAGCTTGAGGATCCAACGACCAAGGATCGTTCCGCTCGTATCATTGATCTCGTGGCTCCTATTGGTAAAGGCCAACGGTCTCTGATTGTGGCTCCGCCACGGACTGGTAAGACGGTGTTGCTGCAAAATATCGCTAATTCTATCGAGAAAAACCACCCAGAATGTTATTTAATAGTACTGTTAATCGACGAGCGTCCAGAAGAAGTGACAGACATGCAGCGGTCAGTGAAGGGTGAGGTTGTCAGTTCAACTTTCGATGAACCAGCTACGCGACACGTTGCCGTGTCTGAAATGGTGATTGAAAAAGCTAAACGTCTCGTGGAACATAAACGTGATGTTGTCATTTTGTTGGATTCTATTACTCGTTTGGGTCGGGCCTACAACACCGTGGTACCATCATCTGGCAAGGTTTTGACTGGCGGCGTGGACGCTAACGCATTACAGCGTCCGAAGCGGTTTTTTGGTGCTGCACGAAATATTGAAGAGGGTGGCTCCCTAACTATTATTGCAACAGCCCTAATTGATACAGGCAGCAGGATGGACGAAGTCATTTTTGAAGAATTTAAGGGTACAGGAAACTCTGAGATTGTCTTGGATCGTAAAGTGGCAGACAAACGCGTTTTCCCTGCGATGGATGTTTTGAAATCGGGCACTAGGAAAGAGGAGCTATTGATAAATAAAGTTGATTTGCAGAAAACCTATGTTTTACGTCGGATTTTGAACCCAATGGGAACCACAGACGCAATCGAGTTTCTCATCTCAAAGCTCAAGCAAACTAAATCTAACTCTGAATTTTTTGATTCTATGAATACATAGAATAATTTATGGATACTATTTTCGCTCAAGCTACAGCACATGGGCGGGCTGGAGTTTCAATAGTCCGCCTTTCTGGACCACAAGCATTTGATATATCTTCGCAATTCTGTGACAGGCCAGCAGTGGGCAAAACTGGTTTGCGAGCTATCCGGGCCAGCGACGGTAGCTTGGTAGATCGTGCTGTCGTACTTTGCTTTGAAGCTGGCGCAAGCTTTACTGGTGAACGTGTTGTGGAATTTCATGTACATGGAGGTCTGGCTACTGTTGCACGGCTGCTAAGTGAGTTGTCTAAATGTGATAAGTGTCGGTTAGCTGAACCAGGGGAATTTACTAGGCGGGCGCTTGAAAATGGTCAGCTTGATCTAAATCAGGTGGAAGCGTTGGCAGATCTTATAGACGCGGAAACCGAATCACAGCGGCAACAGGCCATTCGAGTTCTTGATGGGAGTTTTGGTGACGTGGGTGCGGTTTGGCGCGCTAATTTACTACGCGCAGCCGCTCTTTTGGAGGCTAGTATTGATTTCTCGGATGAAGAAATTCCAAGTGACTTATATTTGGAGGTGGCAGATCTGGTTGGCCAAACGCAGATCTCTATTTCTACGATTCTAGAGCGATCTGTAATTGCCTCAAAAATTCGCTCTGGTTTTGTTGTGGCAATAGTTGGGTTGCCTAATGTTGGAAAATCAACCTTGCTTAACGCTATTGCGGGACGGCAGGCCGCTATTACATCTGATGTGGCAGGAACAACCCGTGATGTAATTGAGGTACGTGTTGATCTTATGGGGCTAGCCGTAACATTCCTTGATACAGCCGGTCTACGAAAATCAGAAGATGATATAGAAAACCTTGGTATATCAATGGCCTACTCAAGAGCTAACGAAGCGGACATTAGATTATTTTTGGTGGACTCCATCGATGAAACGCTACCACTTATCGCACGTCCAGATGATTTTGTTGTATTAAGCAAGGCTGATGAAAGGCTATCGTGTGAGTTGTCGGTATCTGGAAAGACTGGACTGGGCGTATCAAATCTTCTGCAATTAATTTCAGATAAGTTGATGCAAAAAACACCAACTGATGTGGTCGCAATTCGCGAGCGGCAGGTTGTAGGTTTGCGGGCTGCCAGTGTTGTGCTCACAAGGACCTTAGAGTTAATCGATCAAAAGCCACTACCCTTTGAGTTGGCCTGTCAGGAGCTTTATTTTGCGCTAAGTGAATTGGATTTCGTTTTTGGTAAAATTGATATAGAATCAGTGCTGGATGAAATCTTCTCAAGTTTTTGCTTAGGGAAGTAGGGGGCTGTTTCACGTGAAACATTTTGATGTTGTCGTAGTTGGTGGTGGGCATGCGGGCTGTGAGGCCCTCCACGCCGCTTGCCGTTATGGGCTTAAGGCTGCGCTTGTAACCCTGGACAAAACTACGGTTGGTGTTATGTCCTGTAATCCGGCGATCGGCGGTCTGGGAAAGGGCCACCTCGTTCGAGAAATTGATGCGTTAGATGGTATTATGGGTACAGCAGCCGACATGTCTGGTATCCAATTTCGACTATTGAACCGCAGTAAGGGCCCTGCCGTGCAGGGACCAAGAACCCAGTCTGACCGCAAGCTATATCTAGAAGCAATTCAATTACTATTGGAAAAACAGGACTTTATCACTATCGAAGGTGAGGCATCAGCACTGTTGTCAAGTAAGGGCGTGGTTACCGGGGTGCAATTATCAGATGGGTCTGAGGTGTTGGCTAGTGCTGTAATATTAACTGCTGGCACATTTATGCGTGGGACAATCCATATTGGTGATAAGCGTGTTTCTGCTGGCCGAATGGGTGAGGGCGCGGCCGATAAGTTATCAGTACAAATGGAATCTCTAGGCGCCACTTTTGGTCGGCTCAAAACTGGAACTCCACCACGTTTAAATGGTGACACTATAGACTGGCAACAGTTGGAGATTCAGCCTGCAGATGAGTGCCCAGTCATGCTATCTTTTCTGTCCAGCACCCCTACCGTAAGGCAGGTTGGCTGCGGGATAACCCACACCAATGCAGCAACACACGATATTATAAGAGAAAACATAGGTCGTTCGGCAATGTATGGGGGGCATATTGAGGGAATTGGGCCGCGCTATTGTCCCTCCATTGAGGATAAAATTATACGATTTTCTGATAAGACCAGCCATCAAATTTTTCTAGAGCCGGAGGGTCTTTCGACTAACTGTGTGTATCCAAATGGTATTTCAACATCATTACCAGAAGATGTTCAATACAAGTATGTTCGCTCTATTGTGGGTTTAGAGGGTGTTGAGGTTCTCCAACCGGGCTATGCAATCGAATACGATTTTTTAAATCCGCAGGGATTATCCTCTGATTTGGAATCTTCTTTGTTGGGTGGTTTGTTTCTGGCCGGGCAAATAAACGGCACTACTGGATATGAAGAGGCTGCGGCTCAGGGCCTTGTGGCTGCCATAGGCGTAGCAAAGAAGCTAAAGGCCGTTGAGCCTATTCGGTTTGATCGGAGTACAAGTTATATCGGCGTTATGATAGACGATCTAACAACCCGAGGAGCGACTGAGCCGTATAGAATGTTTACGTCGCGAGCCGAGTTTCGATTAAAGCTACGAGCAGACAACGCTGATCAAAGGCTCACAGAGCAGGGCTATAGGTCCGGCTGCGTTTCATCTGGTCGATATAATAGCTTTCTGAAGAAGGTTGATCAGCTTAATATCTGTCGAGGAGCGCTATCAAAGATGGCTGTGTCTCCAAATCAGGCCCGTGTGGCGGGAATAGAGCTCGGTTTAGACGGGCGTCGGCGAAACGGTCATGAGCTTCTGGCCATACCGGGTGTTTCGACCAAGCACTTACTAGCTCTTGAGCCAGCTCTGAGAGATTGTGAGCCGAGTTCTTTGACACAGGCGGCGCGGGAGGCGCTTTACGTAACGTATATTGAGCGCCAAGGTCGAGACATCGAGGCTTTGGCGCGAGATCTGAACATAGACATACCTGTTGAGTTTGAATATCGAGGCGTGTCGGGCCTGTCATCTGAAATGATATCCAAGCTATCGTTGGCGAGGCCCCGCTCTTTGGGCGCAGCAAAAAATATAGAGGGTATCACGCCAGCCGCCCTTACTGCAGTGTTGCTGAGGCTTAAGTCGCACAAGTTAAAAAAAGCTATATAAAAAGGGGGACTTTCTATCCAACTTAATGTTTCACGTGAAACACAGGGCCGACTAGAGGCGTTTGTTGCGCTTGTAGAGAAGTGGAATCCCGTCATTAACCTGATAGCTAAAAGCAGTTTGCCTGATATTTGGCGTAGACATGTTGAAGATTCAGTACAAATCATTCCAATGGGCCAGCTTGGTAATTTCTGGATCGATATTGGCAGCGGCGGCGGATTTCCTGGAATTGTTATCGCTATAATTCTTAAGGAATCGGCACCATCTACTACTGTCGTTTTAATTGAAAGCGATGTTAGAAAAGCTACTTTCTTGCGTCAGGCGGTAGCTACGCTTGGCTTGAATTGTCAAATTCATAATGCCAGAATTGAATCTTTGAATTTACCACGAGGGACAACGGTATCTGCGCGTGCCCTCGCACCGCTTCCAAAATTATTAAGTTTTGTAGAAAACTTGGTTGAAGAGGGTGGTGTTTGCTTGCTTATGAAGGGGCAAAGTTACCAGCAGGAGCTTGCAGCCGCACGGCAATCGTGGTCATTTGATTGTGAAGTGATAAAGAGCCAAACAAACACTGACGCAGCGGTTCTCACCATTAGGAATATCCAGCGTGCAACAAGGTAAGCCAAAAATAATTGCGATTGCTAATCAAAAGGGCGGTGTTGGTAAGACAACCACAACCCTAAACTTGGCTGCAGCCTTTGCTGAGGTTGGGCATAGGGTACTGATTATGGATCTAGACCCACAGGGGAATGCGTCAACTGGGCTTGGCTCGGGTGCTGATGGGCGTGAGTTCACAACTTACGATGTGTTGGTTGGTGAGATTCTAGAGGACCGTTTTGTAATAAAAACAGATGTTGAAAATTTGTTTCTAGTTCCTTCGACTACAGACCTTAGCTCTGCTGATATAGAGCTCGCCAACACGAAAAACAGAAGTCATTTATTACGAACGGTACTAACAAACTCAGACTTGTCTCAATATGACTATATCCTTTTTGATTGCCCACCGTCTCTTAATGTTTTGACTGTAAACGCCCTTATCGCCGCTGACGCTTTAATAATTCCCCTGCAAAGTGAATTTTTTGCGCTTGAGGGGCTCTCTCAGCTTTTAATGTCAGTTCGGGAGGTGCGAAGTCTTGGCAATCCAGGATTGAGGATTGAGGGTGTAGTGCTCACCATGTTTGACGGTCGCAACCGATTATCTTTACAGGTTGAAGAAGATGCTCGAGAGAATCTTGGTGAATTGGTATTTAAGACTGTTATCCCAAGGAATGTGCGTATTAGCGAAGCCCCGTCTTTTTCTATGCCTGTTTTAAGTTACGATAGCAGGTCTAAGGGTGCCAAGGCGTATCGGGCATTGGCGCAAGAGATTCTTGCCCGTCGGACTCAGTCAAGTTAGGAAATCAAATGGTCGATACAACCAAACGTCAACGCGGCTTGGGTCGCGGTTTATCAGCCCTTATGGCTGACATAGAGCCGGTGGTTAACAATGTAAGCTCTACCTCGACTGAACTTAGGGTTGGTGCATTCGCCCCAATAGAGAAAATACACCCTAATCCTGACCAACCACGCAGATACTTTGATGCTAATGATCTAAGTGATTTGGCTGATTCGATTCGGTCAAAGGGTATTATACAGCCACTTTTAGTCCGCGCACATCCTAGCCGAGTTGGAGATTTTGAGATTGTTGCTGGCGAACGTCGATGGCGCGCCGCACAAATGGCACAGCTGCATGAATTGCCCATAGTTGTTCGAGAGCTCTCTGACCGAGATGTTCTTGAAATTGCAATTATTGAAAATATCCAACGATCAGACCTTAACCCTATTGAAGAAGCCATTGGGTACCGCCAGCTAATGGACAAGTTTGGTCATACACAAGAGCAAATGGCTGTGGCCCTCGGAAAATCTCGCCCCCACATCGCTAACAATCTTAGACTTTTGGCACTCCCAGAAGATGTTCAAGCACTTGTGGTAGTTGGCAAGCTGTCCAGTGGTCACGCTCGAGCCCTTATCACTGCGCCCAATGCCTCAGAGCTGGCTCGCATTATCGTTAGCCGCGGCCTATCAGTCCGGCAGGTTGAAAAGCTTGTTAAGCAGCCAAAAGTGTTAAAGTCAGAGCGACCCAGCCGCTCGCACAAAGATGCAGATACCCGCGCCCTTGAGGGCGATTTATCAGCTGCTTTGAAAATGAATGTGTTGATTGCACATAATTCTAGTCAAGAGGGTGGCATAGTTACAATAAGCTACAAGGACCTCGAACAGCTCGATGAGCTCTGCCGTCACTTGGCAGGACTCTAATACATCACTGCTTCAATAAGTTGATTTAGTAGGGGGCGGCCGCTGTCGGTGGCGCGAACCTCGTCGTTGTTTAATTCAATTAGGCCCAACTCGATCAGATGCTTGGGGATCAGTAGCGGCTGATCCGCAATCGCCTCCACCCTGGAGCGCGAAATGCCACCCTGTAACCGCAAACCCATCATGATTAATTCATTTGCGTGGCTAGTTTTAGAAAGAACCTCTGACTTTACTGTGCCGCTAGACCTTAAGGAAACACGGTCCAACCATGCTGTTGGGGCAAGCGCTGTCTGTGTCGCGATACGCCTGCCACCTAAGGTCAAGCGCCCATGAGCCCCTGGACCGATACCAATATAATCCCCACCCTGCCAATATATTATATTATGTAATGATTCCAATCCACTAGACGCATAATTTGAAACCTCATATCCGGCAAGACCTGCAGATGAGCAGGTATCATTTGTAAAATCAAACATGTCCGCAGCCAGATCTTCATCGGGTAGGCCACGCAGTTTTCCAGCTTTGGCACGAAAGCCGAAGGCTGTACCTGGCTCAATTGTAAGTTGATATAGCGACAGGTGGCCGTCGCTCAATGAAATTGCTTTAGCCAACTCTAAGCGCCATTCTGGTAGGGACTGGTTCTGTCGTGCGTAAATTAAATCGAAACTAACGCGGTCAAAAGTCTGCTTAGCAATTTCAAGTGCTGCCATGGCTTCAGCTACCGAGTGAAGCCTACCAAGCTGTTTTAAATCAGGGTCATTCAGTGCTTGGATGCCCATTGAGATCCGGTTAACACCAGCGGCGCGGAAGCCAGTGAAGCGGGCTGCTTCCACTGAGGATGGATTGGCTTCAAGGGTGATCTCAATGTTGTTTGCAGCAGTCCAGTGGCCCAATGCACGATTGATCAATCGTTCCACCGTAGAAGGGGGCATTAGGCTGGGTGTGCCGCCGCCAAAGAAAATTGAGTTTAAAAGCCGACCCTGTGTAAGCTCTGCATGGCGGTCCAATTCGGATAGCAGAGCCCTCTCCCAGATGCCATCATCTACATTGGGGCTGACGTAAGAATTAAAGTCACAATATGGACACTTTGCTTCACAAAAAGGCCAGTGAATATAAAGCCCAAAACCCCCATGGCGCCAATCTTCATTCAAGACAGCCAGCCACCAATTTGGCAAAGGCATCAGCCCGATGCGTAAGGGGTTGCTTTTGCTCTGGTAGCATTTCGGCAAAAGTCAGCGCATGGCCATCGGGCTGAAATACCGGGTCAAACCCAAAACCATGAACTCCCCTCATTGGCCAAACAACGCACCCTGCTGCAATACCTGCAAAAATTTCGTCATGACCATCAGGCCAAGCCAGACATAACGTGCAATTAAACTGCGCTTTGCGCGGATGTGGTGCCGCTGCGGCCTCTAGCCTGTCCCAAACCCTGGCCATAGCTAGCTTAAAGTCCCGGCCATCAGGCGTTTCAGCCCAATCAGCGGTATAAACGCCAGGTGCTCCGTCCAGAGCGTCGACAGAAATGCCACTGTCGTCTGATAGTGCTGGAAAGCCAGCCGCCTTCGCCGCAAAATGTGCCTTTAGTCGTGCGTTTCCAGCAAAAGAGGTTTCAGTTTCGTCTGGCTCTTCTAGCCCAAGATCACCTGCGCTCACACACTCAACCCCAAAGGGTTCTAATAATAATTGGATTTCGCGTAGCTTGCCTTTATTATGGCTAGCTAAGATGATTTTTGTGTCTGTGAGTTTGCGCATTAGCTAATGGCTGCCATCTGTGCTTCCACCAATTGTGAAACACCCGCCTCTGCTAAGTCCATCAATTGTCCCATTTGATCGCGCGAAAAGGTTGAGCCTTCGGCTGACATTTGAACTTCAACAATTTTTCCTGAACCCAGCATTACGAAGTTACCGTCAACGCCGGCCTCGCTATCCTCTGGGTAGTCTAGGTCCAAAACTGCCTGACCTGCATAAATACCACAGCTTACTGCTGCCACTGGATCTAAAAGTGGATTACTTCGGATATCGCCAGCCTTCATAAGTTTTTGAACAGCTAAGCTCAAAGCTACCCACCCGCCTGTGATCGCTGCACAACGAGTTCCTCCGTCTGCCTGAATTACGTCGCAGTCAATACTGATCTGACGTTCGCCCAAGGCGGATCGATCGACGCCGGCGCGTAAGCTGCGGCCAATTAGTCGCTGAATCTCTTGTGTACGGCCAGACTGGCCGTTCTTAGCTTCCCGTCGCATTCGCGTGTGGGTTGCGCGAGGAAGCATGCCGTACTCGGCTGTAACCCACCCCAGACCAGAGTTGCGCAGAAAAGACGGAACCCGCTCCTCTAGGCTGGCGGTACACAAAACATGTGTATCTCCGATCTTGATCAAACAAGAGCCCTCCGCATGACGCGTGACCCCCGTTTCGATCACAATGTCGCGCATTTGATTTAATTTTCGATTGGATGGTCGCATAGCTTGTCCTCTCAGTGTTCATGGGCGAATATGCGATGCACACCCCAAATGGCAAGGGCTAGGTGAATGGATTCGTCACAAGAACTATTTTCAGAGATGGACATGCGCAGTCGCGAAGTGTTCCAGAGGATTGTGGAAAGCTATCTTTCTTCTGGTGAGCCCATGGGTAGCAACACGCTGACCCAGCAAATGAGCCAACAGGTGAGTGCCGCTACGATACGTAACGTAATGAAAGATTTAGAGGTTTTGGGGCTTTTGGATAGTCCACACACTTCTGCAGGTCGTCAACCTACAGAGCTTGGCCTTCGGATGTTTGTGGATGGCATCATGGAGGTGGGTGACCCAGACGAGGCTGACCAAAGAAAGATTGCAGCCACTATGGATGAAAGTGACAGTGTCACTAGCATGCTTGATCGTATGTCCAGTGCATTATCTGGTTTGACCCATGGGGCATCCTTAGTGCTTGCGCCCAAAAAATCGTCAGCCATAAAGCACATTGAGTTTGTATCTTTAGCGACAGACCGTGCTCTTGTGGTGCTAGTTTTTGCGAACGGAGAGGTTGAAAACCGTGTTTTCCGACCACCCCTTGGCCAAACCCCAAGCCAAATGCGAGAGGCAGTAAACTTTTTAAATGCTATTGGTCAGGGAAAAACACTCCAAGAACTTCAGTCCACAATCGGTCTGGAAATAAAAAAGCATCGCTCTGAACTTGATGTGCTAACCACGAACCTTGTGGAGGCCGGAATTGCGGTGATGCAAGACGCTGGCGGAGATAATGAGCGTCTGATTGTGCGAGGTAGGTCGAATCTTTTAGAAAAAGCTGGCACTGCAGAGGATTTGGAGCGGGTGAGGGTGTTGTTTGATGACCTTGAACGCAAGCGTGATATTGCAGAATTCTTGCAATTAACCGATGAAGGTGACGGCGTTCGCATTTTTATTGGCTCTGAGAACAAACTCTTTTCACTTTCGGGTTCCTCTTTGGTAATTTCTCCCTATATGAACGCTGACCGAAAGGTTATTGGTGCTATTGGCGTAATTGGACCCACGCGTTTGAATTACGGTAGGATTGTGCCAATTGTGAATTATACCGCCCAGATGATTGGGCGAGTTTTATCTGATCGAGGTTAGGCCCAGATGGCGATAGAGAACGAAGAAGACTTTTTACAAGACATTAGTCTTGCTGAAGAGGAAGAATACGGTGAAGATGAATACACCAAGGAAGAGCTCGAGCTTGATGCCTTGCGTGTTGAGCTTGAAGCACTTCGTGTGGAACGCGATGATCTGAAAGATAAGTGGATGCGCGCCTTGGCTGATGCTGAGAACTCCCGTAAACGAAGTGAGCGAGATCGTCGTGAGGCTGAAAATTATGGCGGCTCTAAGCTGGCTCGTGATCTTCTGCCCGTGTATGACAACCTCAAGCGTGGCTTAGAGGTTGCTACCGATGAGCAACGCGAGGTTGCATCGGCGTTGATTGAGGGCGTTGAGTTAACTATGCGTGAAATTGTCAATATCTTCAAAAAGCATGGTATTGAGCCCATTCTGCCAGAGATTGGAGATCGATTTAATCCACAGGATCATGAAGCTATGTTTGAGGCGCCGGTTCCCGGAACCAAGGCTGGTGACATCATTCAGGTGATGGCCGAGGGCTTTATGCTGCATGATCGTTTGTTGCGGCCTGCTCAGGTGGGTGTTTCTTCCACACCGGGCTAAGGTACGTTGTAGGGCCATTAGATTTGGGTGGCTTTGGCCGCCCTTTTCTAAACTTTTATTTTTGCCTTAAGCTCATAGATTAAATCTAGTGCTTCCTTTGGACTAATTGAATCGGGCTGAATGTTTTCTAAGGCGTCCTCAAGTGCTGAGGACCTTATTGGTGGTGCTGCGGCTATAGCAGAGAATAAAGGTAGGTCATCAATAAGTGCCATTTGTTTACTGTGGCCGTCACGCTCCCCACGTTCCAGTGCTTCCAGCACAATCTTTGCCCGCTCTAAAACGGATTTTGGCAAACCAGCTAGCTTAGCGACCTGCACTCCGTAAGACCGGTCTGCTGCCCCCTTTTTGACCTCATGCAAAAACACTACCTCACCCCGCCACTCACGAACCGTCACAGTGGCGTTGTCCACATGCTTTAATTTTGTCGAAAGCTGCGTGAGTTCATGATAATGCGTAGCAAATAAAGCACGGCATTGGTTGACGTCATGTAGATGTTCAAGGGTGGCCCAAGCAATAGATAGCCCGTCATAAGTCGAGGTGCCGCGACCGATTTCGTCTAGAATGACCAAGGCTCGATCATCTGCTTGATTTAAAATAGCTGCGGTTTCAACCATTTCAACCATAAACGTTGATCTGCCACGCGCCAAATCATCAGCTGCGCCAACACGGCTAAAAATTTGTGAAACAATTCCAATTTCTGCATGGGCGGCGGGTACATAAGACCCAGCTTGCGCAAGTAGGGCGATCAAAGCGTTTTGCCGCAGAAACGTTGATTTACCTGCCATATTGGGACCAGTAAGTAACCAAATCATGTCATTAGCGCTGCAGAGCATGCAATCATTGGCCACAAAGAGTGAAGAAGATTGAACCTTTAGGGCCGTCTCTACCACTGGATGCCTGCCCTGCTTGATTATAAAATCGCGGCTATCGTTTAAAATTGGCCGCACCCACCCTTCGGTCATCGCTAATTCTGCTAGGGCGGAGGCGACGTCAATTTCCGCAATTGAGATAGCCAGGGTCTGAAGGCTGGAGGCGTAGCCCAAGACAGTGGCGCACAGGGTATTAAATATCTCCAACTCTAAACTGGTGGCACTTCCCGCAGCATTTAATATTTTAGTTTCTAATTCGCCCAAGTCCACTGTGGTAAAGCGGACGGAATTGGCTGTTGTTTGCCGGTGAATGAAAGTTTCATTTAATGGTGTTGTAAGCATGCGCTGCGCATGCGTAGCCGTTGTTTCAATGAAGTATCCAAGCACATTGTTATGTTTGATTTTTAAGGTGGCCACACCTGTAATTTTTGCATAATTGGCCTGCATGCTTGCAATAACTGATCGGGCCTCATCGCGTAGGGAAGTCATCTCATCTAGTTCAGTAGAATAGCCCACTGCTACAAAACCGCCATCTCTGGCCAGCAGCGGGGGAGTGGCTACTAGTGCTAGATCTAGCTGGAATGATAGTGTGTCATGGCCGACTAAATCTGCCTTTGATCCACTCAGTAATTTTGGTAATTCATACCCAGAAAGTAGTTCATGCACCTCAGATGCTTGAGCCATACCGTTATTTAGGGCTACGAGATCACGCGGTCCGCCGCGCCCCAGTGCTAAGCGACCCAAGGCGCGCTCCATGTCTGGTAGTAGCTTCAACGCATTTCGCAGCTCTGTGCGCACACCACTATTTTCACTAAAAAACTGAACAGCCGAAGCGCGCTCATTAATAGTGTCTAGCCGCTGTGAGGGGGTTGTGATCCTACGATATAAAAGCCGTGCACCGGCGGCGGTTACGGAGCGATCAACTATAGACAGTAAGGAGCCCTTTTTCTCACCAGACATGGTTTGGGTTAACTCCAGGTTCCGGCGGGTTGCCGCATCTATAGCAACAAAATCATCACGCACCTCGCATACGGGTTGCCGTAACAGTGGAAGCTGACCCTTTTGAGTAGTGTTTAAGTATTCAATGAGTGCACCAAGAGCTGCGATATCAGCCCGGCCAAAGTCTCCGAACCCTCCCGGAGTTTTCACACCAAAAGCAGCAGAAAGCTGCTCCATACCTGATACGCTATCAAACATAGATTGTGAGAGTAGTGTGGCGGCTGCGCCAGCCCCTGAGATGATTTCAAGGAATTCTGGTGTTGCTGTGTCTGAGATTAAAACCTCTGCGGGTTCAAGCCGTGCCAATTCTGGGCCTAGCCGCACTGCTGAGCATGGGCTATAGCGTACATCGCCCGTTGAGATGTCTAGCCAGGCCAAGCAACTTTGGTCACGGACTTGGGCAAAGGCAGCAAGAAAATTGCTTTGTCGTGAGTGAAGCAGCGTGTCTTCTGTCAGGGTTCCTGGCGTCACAAGGCGTACTACGCCGCGCTTAACAATAGATTTTGCACCGCGCTTTTTAGCTTCCTTTGGATTTTCCAACTGCTCACAAACCGCAACACGAAATCCCTTTCGTATGAGGTTGAGTAGATAACCTTCTGCCGCATGAACTGGAACACCGCACATTGGTATGTCTTCACCAAGATGTTTTCCGCGCTTTGTAAGGGTGATATCAAGAGCTTGTGCAGCAGCTACGGCATCATCAAAAAACAACTCATAGAAGTCTCCCATTCGGTAAAATAGCAAGGCCGTTGGGTGTTCGCGCTTTATTTCAAGAAACTGTGCCATCATGGGCGTTACAGAATACTCAGGGTTGTTCACAGATTGCTCTCCATTTGTTGCTAGTATTATGCAGAAACCATCATGAAAGGAAGCTGTTGTCGTGGCTTTGTTGGAAGGGTATAATCTCCCATGAACAAGGAGCTCCAGAATGGCTAATAATAAAGTTACTGATGCAGATGCGCTTGCGTTCCATATGGAGCCAACACCGGGTAAATTTGAAATCACGGCGACGGTGCCTATGACAACACAGCGAGACCTTTCGCTCGCCTACTCTCCAGGTGTTGCCGTTCCCTGCCTGGCTATCGCCGACAACCCTGAACTTGCTTATGATTACACCAACAAGGGCAATTTAGTTGCAGTGATATCTAACGGAACTGCAGTTTTGGGCCTTGGTAATCTGGGTGCGTTGGGCAGCAAACCGGTGATGGAGGGTAAGGCTGTTTTGTTTAAGCGCTTCGCCGATGTTAATTCTGTTGACATCGAGCTCGATACCGAAGACCCGCAGGAGTTTATTAATGCAGTGAAGTTGATGGGGCCAACATTTGGCGGCATTAACCTTGAGGACATCAAGGCGCCAGAGTGCTTTATTATTGAGCAGGCTCTTAAAGAAGTCATGGATATTCCTGTATTTCATGATGACCAGCACGGAACTGCGGTGATTTGTGCTGCTGGCCTGATCAACGCGCTACATCTTTCTGGAAAGCTTATTCAGGACGTAAAAATTGTTTTAAATGGTGCGGGTGCTGCGGGTATTGCCTGTATTGAGCTACTAAAGTCTATGGGTGCGAAGCATAGTAACTGTGTGGTGTGTGATACCAAGGGTGTGATTTACCAAGGCCGCACGGAAGGTATGAACCAGTGGAAATCTGGCCATGCCATTACCACAGAACTACGGACCCTGGATGAAGCTATGGTTGGGGCAGATGTGTTCTTGGGCGTGTCTGTGAAAGATGCCATGACGCCAGAGATGGTTGCTAATATGGCGCCTAACCCAGTGATCTTTGCGATGGCTAACCCAGACCCTGAGATTACGCCTGAAGAAGCTCATGAAGTTCGTCCTGACGCAATTGTAGCTACAGGCCGTTCAGATTACCCAAACCAAGTTAATAACGTTTTAGGTTTCCCCTATTTATTTCGCGGTGCGCTGGATATCCATGCCCGCGCAATAAATGATGAGATGAAAATAGCGTGTGCACGGGCATTGGCAGCTTTGGCCCGCGAAGAAGTGCCTGATGAGGTTGCTCTGGCCTATGGTACCAAGCTGAGTTTTGGCCGTGACTACATTATCCCTACACCCTTTGACCCACGTTTGATTTACCGTATTCCACCTGCTGTTGCGCGGGCGGGTATGGACACAGGCGTATCGCGTCGTCCAATTGTGGATATGGTTGGCTATGAGCTATCTCTTAAAACCCGAATGGACCCAACTGCCGGTATTTTGCGTGGTATTAATGCCCGCGCCCGATCTGCGCAGGCCCGGATGATTTTTTCCGAAGGCCATGATGAACGTGTTTTACGTGCGGCGGTCATGTATCAACGCCAGGGTTTTGGGCAGTCCATTGTTGTGGGGCGTGAAAGTGATGTGCAGGCAGGCCTTGAAGCTGCTGGCCTTGGTGATGCCATCAATGAGTTGGAAATAGTTAACGCGGCGAAAACAGAGCATTTGGATACCTATAAAGATTATCTATACGAGCGCCTACATCGGAAAGGTTTTGATCAAGCCGACATACACCGGCTTGCAGCTCGAGATCGCCATGTGTTTGGTTCATTGATGCTTGCTCATGGCCATGGCGACGGTTTGGTTACGGGTGTGACACGCAAATCAGCCCATGTTTTGGATTTGATCAACCATGTTTATGACGTTGGCCCACATGATGGCGCCGTGGGGGTGACGGCGGTTTTATCTAAGGGAAAAATCGTTCTGATCTCGGATACATTGGTGCATGAGTGGCCAGATGAGAACGACTTAGCGGATATTGCGGAGCGTGGCGCAAGCGTTGCGCGGGCCCTAGGGCTTGAGCCTCGGGTGGCTTTTGTTAGCTTTTCGACCTTTGGTTACCCAATATCGGAGCGGGCTGAGAAAATGAAAATTGCGCCAGAAGTTCTACAAAAGCGTGGAGTTGATTTTGAGTTTGAGGGCGAGATGGCTGTTGATGTGGCGCTGAACGTTAACGAAATGAAAAAATATCCATTTAGTCGCCTGACAGGTCCAGCGAATGTGTTGGTTGTGCCTGCGCGGCACTCAGCATCAATTTCAGTTAAGCTCATGCAAGAAATGGGGGGAGCTACTGTTATCGGCCCAATACTTACTGGTATCGACAAGCCAATTCAGATTTGCTCCACGGTGTCTTCGGTGAGTGATATTCTGAATATGGCAGTCATTGCGGCCTGTAATATCCGATGACAGTCTATAACCTTGGCTCGATCAATGCTGATTATTTTTATCAAGTGCTGCATATTCCTGCGCCTGGCGAAACCCTTAGTGCTAAGACGTTTGATCGTGGTTTGGGGGGCAAGGGTGCCAATCAATCCGTGGCTATGGTGAGGGCTGGAGCTAATGTGGTGCATTTGGGTGCTGTTGGTGAGGATGGCCAGTGGTTGTTGGACCGCCTCGTCGACCTAGGCGTTGATGTAGTATCTATAGCGAAGCTTGACTGTGCATCTGGTCATGCTGTGATTAATGTTGCGGCTGACGGCGAAAATGCAATTACGATCTATCCGGGTGCAAATGTGGCCATTTGTGCTGACCGTATTAATGAATGGATGGTAGACATATCGGACCAAGATTGGCTTGTTTTGCAAAACGAAACATCTCACCAGCGTACGGCGGCATCTCTTGCAAAGGCTAAGGGCGCCCGCGTGGTGTACTCCGCAGCTCCATTTGATGCGCAAGCCGTGTTAGAAGTGTTGCCCTTTGTCGATATTCTTTGCATGAATGAGCATGAGGCCAAAGCCCTTGAGCGGGAGTTCCAAAAGACGGGTCTTGAAGGCCTTGGGGTTGGTGCCGCGCTCATAACTTATGGTTCCAAGGGTGCGGCCTATCATGATTTTGTGACAGGAGAGGTTACAAAAGTTGGTGGTGTCGAGGTGAGTCCAGTAGATACGACTGGTGCAGGCGATACGTTTTGTGGCTATTTTATTGGGCGCCTATCACTTGGAGACGGTCCAAAGGCTGCGCTTTTAATTGCCAATTTTGCAGCGGCTCTTAAGGTAACCCGGCTGGGAACTGCTGATGTGATCCCAGAACTCTCAGAGGTTATTGCCTTTAAGGGCTGACAAACGGCGCATCTGCGCCCCATAACTGTTTCACCCGCACGTCACGTCCACAGCTTTCACGATATTTCTTATAGGCGGTAGATTTCTTCAAGGGGCCAAAACGGGTCAGCACAAGTTTTCGGCTTTTGTAGTAATTTTGATGATAGTTTTCAGCGTTATAAAATGTTGTAGCCTTCAAGATTGGCGTCACAATAGGTTGGCCCAGTGTAACCTGCGCATCCTTGATAGCGGCCTCGGCGATGCGTCTCTGTTTTAAGCCATCGATAAATATGGCAGTTCGATAGGTGGCTCCACGATCACAAAACTGACCGCCAGCATCTGTTGGGTCCACAGACCGTAGAAACAAATCGAGCAGCTTTTTGTGAGTCACAATAGAAGCGTCATAGGTGACTTTGACCACCTCATAATGGCCTGTGCCTTCGAGTGTTTTATAGGTTGGGTTTTCAGAGGTCCCGCCCGTGTAGCCTGAAACAGCCTCAATCACCCCATCGACACTTTCAAAATCAGCTTCAACACACCAAAAACACCCACCTGCTACAACTAAGGTTTGAATCTCGCGGGCCAGAATCGTGGTAGTTTGAGCTAAAAGTGTCATCCCGAGTGCTGCAGAAAGAAATATTGATTTTAGCTTCATAAGCTGTCCTTTTCTAATTTAATTAATGTTTATGATAGCTATTGAAACAACAATACAATTTCGAATGAGGTCACGAATATTTTACCCCTTGGCTGCGAATGCTTCACGCTTTACGGTTCCGAATATGAAAAAATTAGTAACTACTCACCAAGCTGCGGAAGACGCCCGTAATGAAAACATCCAGATTTACCTGAACGGTGATCTTGTACCAAAAGAGCGTGCCCTGGTCAGCGTATATGACAGTGGCTTTATGTTGGGAGACGGTGTCTGGGAGGGACTGCGCCTTTATAATGGCACTTGGGCGTTTTTAGACGAACACATGGACCGGTTGTTTGAGGCCTTTAAGGCGGTTGATATCGATCTTGGTCTTGATCGTGCTGGGGTTGTGCAAGCCCTTCTGGATACTCAGGCTGCCAATGATATGAACTCAGACGCACATGCGCGTCTTATGGTAACACGGGGTATAAAAAAACGCCCATTCCAGCATCCAGCCCTATCACAATCTGGCTGTACGTTCACCATTATCATGGAGCACTCACAGCCGAGCCTGCCGCGAGGCATTAAGCTGGCAACCGTGCCACATATGCGCGGTCTACCGATGACACAGGATCCTAAGTTAAATTCACATTCAAAGCTCAACTGCATCTTGGCCTGTATTGCTGCGGAGAAGGCCGGTGCGGATGAAGCTTTGATGTTAGATGTGCATGGATTTGTGAACACAACCAACGCATGTAATTTTTTTATTGTGCGAAAGGGTGCTGTTTGGACGAGCACTGGTGATTATTGTATGAATGGTATCACCCGTCAAAAAGTGATTGATCTGTGCCGAGCAAACAATATCCCAGTTTATGAGAAAAACTTTAGCTTAGTGGATACCTATGGCGCAGATGAGGCCTTTCTAACGGGCACCTTTGGCGCCCAAACGCCAGTGATTGAGCTTGATGGCCGTTCAATTGGCGATGGGGGTATGGGGCCAATGACAACGCAAATTCGAGGGCTTTATAAAGATCTGATTGCGAGGGTTACGAAGTGAGACTTGCCATGTGGTCTGGACCACGAAATCTGTCTACGGCTATGATGTATGCCTTTGGCAATCGTGGTGACACGACAATTTTGGATGAGCCTTATTATGGCGCTTACCTGCATCATTCTGGTGTTGAGCATCCGATGAATACTGAAGTTCTCAGCAGTCAGCCGCATGATCCAGAGGAGATCAGCGCCCATGTGACAGGCCTTATTCCTGGAGCTCATGCGGTATGGTACCAAAAGCAATTGACCCATCACATGTTGCCACAGTTCTCTTTGGACTGGGTTGCCAAACAAACTAACGTTTTCTTGATCCGAGAGCCTGCACGAGTGATTGCGAGCTACGAACAAAAACGTGAAACATTGGCGCTGGAGGATCTCGGTTTTGTGCAGCAAAAACGTATTTATGATTATTGCGTAGCGCTGGGCCAGAA
>CEST01003157.1_pt1 | contig 25717 bp, 19 predicted proteins | sample 326921 | NCBI WGS metagenome assembly CEST01 (sample SAMEA2621509, study PRJEB7988) | marine metagenome | biome: marine biome (ENVO:00000447); feature: surface water layer (ENVO:00002042); material: "saline water (ENVO:00002010), including plankton (ENVO:xxxxxxxx)" | depth 5 m
GGTTTAGATATTGATGCATTAAAAATTATTTCATCTGGTATTAATAAGATAATGACAAAAGATAAAGCGATCATATTAATTACGCATTATAAACGTTTATTAGACTATGTAAAACCTGATTTTATTCACGTTATGCAAGATGGAAAGATTATAAAAACCGGAGATGCAAGTCTGGCAGATGAGTTAGAAATTAAAGGTTATGAATGGCTTCAAGAGTAAAAACGCTCTTTCTCATAATCTGAGTTTATACTAGAGACTTTATATAAAAATAACCCTATTCTTCTGCAATTTTAGTTACAATATATTTCGTTCCTGTATATTTTTTAATATTGGGTAATTTACTAAATTAGTTAAATTTTATGTACCCAGAGAATATTTATTCAAGTACGTCTACATTATTAGCGGAAGCAGAAGTAGGAAAACACTTTTACTGGGATATCGGCGGAAATTTAGTACATGGACAAGTATTAGTTGTAATATGGTTCGTATTTAGTCTTTTACTAATTTTTGCTGTATTAGGTTCTCGTAATATTGAACAAATTCCTAAAGGTTGGCAAAACTTTGCAGAATATGTCATGGATTTCATAATTGGAATCGCGAAGGATCAATTAGGTGAAAGTTTTTATAAAGAATGGTTACCATTCATTGGTACATTATTCTTATTTATTTTTGGATGTAATTGGGCAGGAGCTATTATTCCTTGGAAGTTAATAGCATTACCTGAGGGAGAACTAGCAGCTCCGACTAATGATATTAATACTACGGTAGCATTATCCTTATTAACATCGCTTGCATATTTTTATGCGGGTCTAAGTAAAAAAGGTTTCGGTTATTTTAAGCATTATATTGAACCGATTCCATTTCTTCTTCCGATAAAAATTCTAGAAGATTTCACAAAACCGTTATCATTAAGTTTCCGTTTATTTGGAAACGTTCTTGCTGACGAATTAACAATTACTGTACTGACAGCATTAGTCCCTTTAATTATTCCATTACCGATTATGTTATTGGGTATATTTGCAGGTTCAGTACAAGCTTTAATTTTTTCAACTTTAGCAGCTGCATACATTGCAGAAGCTCTTGAATAAACAATTTTTGTTTTAAGAATTTAAAACAGAATTGCAAGTAAAGTTCAAATTATATTTATTTATTTATTAAGATTTATTATGGATTCTATCATCGCTGCTGCTTCTGTTATTGCTGCTGGTTTAGCAATTGGTTTAGCTGCAATTGGTCCTGGTATTGGTCAAGGTAATGCAGCTGGTCAAGCTGTTGAAGGTATTGCTCGCCAACCTGAAGCAGAAAACAAAATTCGTGGTACATTATTACTAAGTTTAGCATTCATGGAAGCATTAACTATCTATGGTTTAGTAGTAGCATTAGCATTATTATTTGCTAACCCATTCAATAGTTAATTAAATTTTAATTATTTAAAATAGAGAAAAAGAAGCGTTTTTCTTTTTTCTCTATTAAAGAATTAATTTTATAAACCCCCTATAGATTTTCTATGGCTAATCTTTCAATATTAATTTCAAATTCCGAAGTAAGTGGACCTGGCGGGTTGTTTGATATTAATGCAACCCTACCACTTGTAGCCGTTCAGTTTGTTTTATTAGCGGTTGTATTAAATGTACTTTTATATAGTCCATTACTTACAGTTATTACTGAACGTAATGAGTTTATTTTGACGAATCTGGCTAAAGCCTCAGATTTATTAGCGCAAGCAAATGAACTGACCAGTCAATATGAAGAAGAATTATCAAAAGTACGTAAAGAAGCACAATTGGAAATTGCAAATTCACAGAAAATTCACAAAGAAATTTTAGATATCGAACTAAATATTTCTCAAAAATATATTGATAATTTATTAGATAATATTACAAACGATTTTCTTCAGAAAAAAGAGAGTGTAATTAATAATTTAGATAACGAAATTTTAGTGTTAAGTAATCAAATTAAATCTAAATTATCAATTTAAAATTTCTGTTATTTGTAATTTTCTTTTCTAGAAGTAAACAGTTTACCTAAAAACTATAAACGAACGATGGAAAATTTCGATCAAATTTTTACATTACTTGCCGAACAAAAAGGTATTGGTTTGAATTTTGATATCTTTGAATCTGGTGTAATAAATATTGCCATTTTAATAGCTATTCTTGTAGTTGTTGGAAAAGATTTTTTAGGATCTCAACTGGAAGAACGGCAAGAAATTATTATACGTGGTGTGCAAGATGCTGAGGAAAAGTTCAACGAAGCAAGTGCACGTTTAGCAGAAGCTCAAAAACAACTAATGCAATCACAAGTTATCATTGGTGAAATTAAGAAAGATACTTTATCAACGAAACGAACATTATTAAAATCTGATGCGCTTCAAGCAAGTCAAGATCTTGGTATTCGATTTGGTCGCGCATTAGCAACATTAAATTATCGTGAGCAACAAGTATTCTCTGAAATTAAAGAGCAACTAATTACATTAGCGTTGAAAAATGTACTGAATAACATTAAAGACGATTTAAATCCAAAGAAACAATCGGAATTAATTAGTGCAAGTATCGACAAATTAGGAGGGCAGTTATAATGGCTAACGATATTCTATCAGCGAAAATTGCAAGTCCTTATGCTAATGCTTTATTAGATGTAGCTAAATCACAGGGTTTAATTCATGCAATTACATCAGACATGAATAACTTACGTGAATTGCTTGATACAACACCTGATTTAGTAGCATATTTAAATAGTCCAGTAGCTAGTCCGTCTGCAAAAAAAGAAATCATTAAAAAAGTTATTACTCCTCAAGTAAGTAAAGAAACGTCACAATTTTTAATGATTTTAACGGACCGAAATCGAATTAGTTATCTGCAAGGAATCGCAACTGCTTATTTAGAGTTAGTATATGAACTTGCTAATATCAAAATTGTTGAAGTATCTAGTGCGTCAAAATTAACAGATCAACAACAAGATCTTTTAATTGAAAAACTAGAAACAATGACAAATGCTAGAGAAGTTAAATTAGTTGTTACAGTTGATTCTACACTTCTTGGTGGTTTTTTAATTAAAACAAATTCACAGATAATTGACTTAACAGTAAAAGGGCAATTATCAGAATTAGCTAGTCATTTAGATACGGTTTTCGATAATTAAAACTATTTGAAATCTTTATATTAAACTTATTTATCTTAGAAATAATACAATGATAAGTATTCGTCCAGACGAAATTAGTAGTATTATCCGCGAACAAATTGAAAAATATGATCAAGATGTTAAAGTAGATAATGTAGGTACAGTTCTTCAAGTTGGTGATGGTATTGCTCGTGTTTACGGCCTTGACCAAGTAATGAGTGGAGAACTTTTAGAATTTGAAGACAAGACTATCGGTATCGCCCTTAACTTAGAGAATGATAACGTGGGTGTTGTACTTATGGGCAATGGCCGCCAAATTTTAGAAGGCGGTACAGTAAAAGCTACTGGCCAGATTGCACAAGTTCCTACAGGTGATGCTTTCTTAGGTCGTGTTGTAAACCCATTAGCTGTACCAATTGATGGAAAAGGTGATATTGTCGCAACAGAAACGCGTTTATTAGAAGCTATGGCTCCTGGTATTATTAGCCGTAAATCTGTTTGTGAACCTTTACAGACGGGTATTACATCAATTGATGCTATGATTCCAATTGGTCGTGGTCAACGTGAATTAATCATTGGTGATCGTCAAACAGGGAAAACGTCAATTTCTATTGATACTATTATTAATCAAAAGAAAGAAGATGTTGTTTGTGTATATGTAGGTATTGGCCAGAAGGCTTCTACTGTAGCGCAAGTTGTTAACGTATTAGAAGAAAAAGGTGCAATGTCTTATACAATTATTGTATCAGCTAGTGCAAACGACCCTGCTACCTTACAATATATTGCGCCGTATGCAGGAGCTGCATTAGCCGAATACTTTATGTATAACGGAAAAGCAACTTTAGTAATTTATGATGATTTAACGAAACAAGCTATGGCTTATCGTCAAATGTCATTATTACTTCGTCGTCCACCTGGGCGTGAAGCTTATCCAGGCGATGTATTCTATTTACATTCAAGATTATTAGAACGTGCTGCGAAATTAAGTGATGCTTTAGGTGGTGGTAGTATGACTGCCTTACCAATTATTGAAACACAAGCTAGTGACGTTTCAGCGTATATTCCTACAAATGTAATTTCTATTACAGATGGACAAATCTTCTTATCGAATGATTTATTCAATTCAGGTATTCGCCCTGCAATTAACGTAGGTATTTCAGTATCGCGTGTAGGATCTGCTGCTCAAACTAAAGCAATGAAACAAGTTGCAGGTAAATTAAAATTAGAACTTGCTCAGTTCGCTGAATTAGAGGCATTTTCTCAATTTGCCTCTGATTTAGATGAAGCGACTCAAAAACAATTAGCTCGTGGAACTAGATTAAGAGAACTTTTAAAACAACCTCAAAATTCTCCTTTATCGGTAGCGGAGCAAGTAGCTTTAATTTATGCTGGTATTAATGGGTATCTTGATACAATTCCTGTAAAGTCTGTTAAGAAATATTGTACAAATTTATTAGAATACATTACATCTAATCAAACACAATACTTACAAATTATTAGTGATACTGAAAAGTTCACTGACGAAGCAGAAACATTACTTCAGGATGCAATTACTAAGTCAAAAGAAAACTTTATGAGTACATTATAAGGTTGCAAAAATATTATTAATTATATTATTAATTAATAGTATTTTTTCTTCTTATTTAATTTTTAATTGAAAAGACGTATTAAAAAGTAAAAAATAGTAGGAATGGCTTAGGTTATTTTAGTAGTTTTTATTCGTTTAGATATGCTACATTATATGGAATAAATATAAATTCCAAAAATGTTAGCTGAGATTTTTATTAGATGTTTTATTAAAACTATTAGGTACTATCTTTTTTATTGTTAGTTTTAATTTTTCAAAGAAATCTTTTTACCAAATTTCTAAACTATACGTTAAATAAGATTTAAAAACGCAAGTGTTTTAATGGTTGCATATTTAAGTAGATTATATTAATCTAAAAGATGGGTATAATATTTATATAATTATTAAAAGTAATTTTACTATGTCAGGATCGTAAGATAGCAGCAGAAATTAAATTTTACAAATTAGTATTTATGTTATACCTATAAAAAAAACAAGGTTTTATTATTTTTAAACTAAGTAATAAGCAATCAACTATAATTTTTTATTTTATATTTAGAACCAACAATTAAAGACTCTGTTTTGAAAATACCAGAGGATAAACAAAAAAATTTTTTTACAAAAATTAGGCGGCACCCAGATTCGAACTGGGGGTAGAGGATTTGCAATCCACGGCCTTACCACTTGGCTATACCGCCTTACAGTATTTAATTATAGCATTAATTAGTTATTTTTAGTTATTATTGGAGTGATAAATAAAACCTAGAAGAGATGCGAAAGCTTGAAGTTTTCATTTTCAAATATGAAGAATAGTAATAAAAGTTATATAAATATTACATTCTTCAATAAATTTTAATTATTTGAACGAACAAACTTTAAATTAGAATCGTCTAACTCTATAAGAATATTAGAGATCATATGCTAATCTTCCAGTCGTTCTTAACCAATTTTGCGCCTCAATATAATTATTAGGCGCTAATTTAATTGCTTGGCGCCAATATTCAGCAGCTTTATCAAATAAACCTTTTGCAATTTCTAAATTTTGTTTTTGAGAAGCTTTTACACCTTGGTAATGATAAATCACTGCAATGTTATTTAATGCTTGCGGTAAATTTACATTCAATTCTAAAGCTTGGTGATAATATTCCAAAGCTTGCATATATTCACCGTTACTAGAATAAATCAAACCAATATTATATAAAATATAGCTTCGATCATATGGATCTTCTTCTAGCTGAAGTGCTTCATAATAGTTTTCTAAAGCTTCTGCATATTCACCTTCTGACTGAGCAGACATTCCATCTCTATAATAAAAGAAAGCTTGTTTTTCTTGTTTACTCGCAGGAAGAACTTTTAATAAAATATCTGCTATAACGGTAAATGTTTTATCAATGAAGTTATCATTTCGTTGACTCCGTCCCACTATATTTAACTCTTCTCCTATATATTGTTTTATTTACTGAGATTAACTCTGATTATTAGGGAAAAAAGAAAAATTATTGCAAAAATATAAATATTCAATTTTACAATAACTTCAGATTTTGCTTTATTGATTTTGATTCGATGTCACAAAAGGTAATAAAGCTAAAATTCTAGCCCGTTTTACTGCTTTTGCTAAACGACGTTGTTGCTGAACCGTAATTCCTGTAGCACGACGTGGTAAGATTTTTCCCTGTTCTGTGATAAAAATTTTTAATAAATCAACATCTTTATAATTAATTTTTGAACCATAAGATGCAGAGTTAGTAGTATTTGTTTGTTTAGATCTTATCATAATTAATTATTTTATTTCTTTATGGAAAGTTGCTCTATTACAATGTTTGCAATATTTTTTAAGTTCAATACGTTCTGGTGTGTTTCTTCGATTTTTTTTTGTCATATATCTAGACACACCTGCAGAACGTTTATTTAAATTAGAACGACATTCTGTACATTCTATTGTGATTAAAATTCTAACACCTTTACTTTTCGCCATACTTTAAATTAAAAATTCACTAAGTTTATTTTTATTCTCTTATGCATTATTGCATAACATTTTTTATCTTATCAAGCTTTTGTTTTTAAAATAATTTTGAAAACAAAATTTTAAAATACATAGGAATGCTTTAGCATATGTAGTCGTTATGCTATACTTAAAACAGTTAAACTATAAAAAATTCAGGAATTACTTACTTTGGCTAATACTAAATCATCACTAAAACGGATCCAAGTAAATGAAAGAAATCGCTTACAAAATCGTTATTACAAAGGTTCCGTAGGAACTTTAATCAAAACTTTTTCAAAACAGATCGAAACTTATAAAAGTTTACAAACTGTGGAGAATAAAGCAGAATTACAATCAACTTTAAATCGTATTTATAGTCTTATTGATAAAGGTTGTAAAAAAAATATTTTTCATAAAAATACAGCGGCCCGTAAAAAATCCCAACTTTCAAATCTTTTAAAAAATATTTAAGATTATTATTATTATTATTATGGAAGATTTTCCTCTTCAATTAAAAGTTAATAGTATTTTAATTTCAAGTACTATTAACTTTTCTCAATTCCACAAAATTTATAGATAAACTATTTTTTATAATTCCTTATTCCACTACTATAAAATTATTTTGAAATACTATAAAACCCTCGCTTTTTCAAGATAAATTTTATAATGTTATTTAATAAATTAAACAATTTTGAATGGATGGCAGACTGTAAAAGAATGCTACGGGTACTTTAAACACAATTATAGGAATTAACTACCCTTATTTAAAAAATGATTATGTAGAAAAGCGAACTTCACTAACTATTACTAATACAGTTCTAAAATTACTAAATTTCCTAGAAAGTGGTCCTAGTATTATCAGTAACCACTTATATAAATTAAGAATTATTACTAAAAAATGAGATGGAAAATAAAAAAATATATCTAACAACATTACATGATTTTATCCAAATTCAGAAAACTAGTTTTTGTTGGTTTATCTCAAAAGGTTTAAGTAGTGAATTTGAAAAATTTTCGTCTATATTAGATTTTACAGGTAGTATTGAAGTGTCTATATTTGGACATGAATATCAACTTAAAAAACCAAAATATAGTGAAATAAGTTCTAAAGATCATGATAGTACTTATTCGACTAGAGTATATCTTCCAATCGAAATCCGTGATAAAGAATTAAACTTAGTAACTAAAAGAAAAAAAGTCTTTATTGGCACGCTACCTTTGATGACAAATAATGCCACATTTATAATTAATGGTTGTGAACGTATTATTATTAGTCAAATTATTCGAAGTCCCGGGATTTATTATATTAAAAAAAACAATGTAAGTAAGCGAAAACAATACAAACGTTATTCCGCAACCATAATCTGCGAGAGTGGGCCTTGGTTAGTCTTTGAATTTGAGCCACTTGAAGTAAAATTTAGTCAGCAAGAGCATTCTTCTGTTGAAATGATTTGCGTATATTTAAATAAAACTGAATTTATTAGTGTTCCTACATTATTACAAAAAATTGGTTTAACAAAACAAGAAATTTTACGTAGCGTTAGATACCCAGATAAAGCTAACTTTAGTTTTCTGTCCAACTCGAATTACTTAAAATGTTCTGATGACTTGATTAATTTTAATATTTCAAAGATTTTTGATAATCAATATTATAATTTAGGAAAAGCCGGGCGTCAAAATCTTAACCGTCGGTTAAAGTTAAGAATTGCCGAAACGAGTCATACGTTAACATATGATGATATTATAAAAATTAGTGATAATTTAATTGCTTTTCGAGAATTTAATATTCCAAATGACGATATTGATCATTTAAAAAATAAAAAAGTTCGTTCTGTTGGTCAGCTTTTACAAAATCAATTCCAAATTGGTTTAAAACGATTAGAACGGACAGTTTCAGAACGTATGACAATCTGTGATCCTGTATTTTTGAAATTAAGTAATATTATCAATCCCAATCCATTATTGGCAACAATGAAAGAATTTTTGGGATCCAGCCAACTTTCACAATATATGGATCAAACTAATCCACTTTCAGCATTAACTCATAAACGAAGAATAAGTGGTTTAGGACCTGGTGGTTTAAATCGTGATAAAATAAGTTTCGCAGTACGCGATATTCATCCAAGCCATTATGGTCGAATTTGTCCGATTGAAACGCCTGAAGGTCAAAACGCTGGATTATTAGCATCATTGACGACATGCGCTCGAGTAAATAATGATGGTTTTATTGAGACTCCTTTTTGGAGAGTTATAAATGGTAAAGTAATTAAATCTGATGATCCAATATATCTAACAGCAGATTTAGAGGATGAATATAAAATAGCCCCGGGTGACATATCGGTTAATAATAATGATTATATTACAAGGAAATTTATTCCTGTTCGTTATAAACAAGATTTTATAACAGTTGGAGCTGCAGAAGTAGATTTTCTCGCAGTCTCATCAGTTCAGATTGTATCGCCAGCTGCCGCATTAATTCCATTCTTTGAGCATGATGATGCAAATAGAGCGTTAATGGGTTCAAATATGCAACGCCAATCTGTTCCTTTATTATTACCACAGAAACCTATTGTTGGGACCGGATTTGAAAATCAAATAACTGTTGATTCAGGTATGGCAGTTATTGCTTTTAACCCTGGGGTGGTCATTTTTGTTTCAGCAAGAAAAGTTGTAATTAAAGAAAATTCAGGTAATAAAACAATTTATTATCTACAAAAATATTGTCGTTCAAATCAAAATACTTGTATAAATCAACGGCCTATTGTTTGGGTCGGTGAAAAAGTAGCAAGTGGGCAAGTTTTGGCCGATGGACCAAGTAGTCAATCAGGTGAGCTAGCATTAGGCCAAAATCTTATTGTAGCTTATATGCCTTGGCATGGGTATAATTTTGAGGATGCAATTCTTATTAATGAACGGTTGGTATTTGATGATGTTTTTACTTCTATTCATATTCAAAAATATGATGTCGAAACTACAGAAACAAAAGCAGGTTCGGAAAAATTTACTAAAGATATCCCACATATAAGTCCTTCAGCGTTACAAAATTTAGATGAAAATGGAATTATTTATCAAGGAACATTTGTCAAACCTGGCGATATTTTAGTAGGCAAAATAACCCCGAAAGGAGAATCAGATCAACTTCCGGAAGCCAAATTACTTCGTGCTATTTTTGGCGAAAAAGCTACTAATGTTCGCGATACATCTTTACGAGTACCTAATGGTGGTAATCGTCGTGTTTTAGATATTAAAATTTTTAATCGAAAATATGGAGATGAATTACCTGTTGATGCTACTGCATTAATAAGGGTTTTTCTAGCACAAATAAGAAAAATTCAAGTAGGTGATAAAATTGCAGGACGACATGGAAATAAAGGTATTATATCTCGTATTCTACCCCGACAAGATATGCCTTATTTACCAGATGGTACACCTGTTGATGTAATTTTAAACCCATTAGGTGTTCCTTCTCGTATGAACGTTGGTCAATTATATGAATGTTTATTAGGACTAGCCGGTGATAAATTAAATCGTCGCTTCAAAATTTTACCATTTGATGAAATGTATGGTTCCAATATATCACGAATATTAATTAATAAAAAATTACGACAGGCTTCAAAAGAAGCCAACACTGCTTGGCTATTTAATCCTTATTGTCCTGGGAAAATGGTTCTTATCGATGGACGAAATGGAAACACATTCGAAAATCCAATAACTGTTGGGAAGGCTTACATGCTAAAGTTAATCCATTTAGTGGATGATAAAATTCATGCACGTTCAACCGGTCCTTATTCTTTAATTACCCAACAACCATTAGGGGGTAAATCAAGACATGGAGGTCAACGTTTTGGTGAAATGGAAGTTTGGGCTTTGGAGGCGTTTGGAGCAGCATATATGTTACAAGAATTGTTAACGATTAAATCGGACGATATTCAAGGACGAAATGATACTTTAAACGCTATTGTCAAAGGTCGCCCAATCCCAAAATCTGGAATTCCTGAATCTTTCAAAGTGCTAATGCGTGAATTACAAGCCATTGGGTTAGATATTACAACATATAGAATTGATAAATATAACCCTATTCAAAATTACACTACTGAAGTAAATTTAATGGAAACATATGAAGCCTTATCAAAACAATTTTTACCTACATCAATTTTAATTAATCCTCTATTTTAATAAAATTAATTATATTTAAGTAAATGGTCGACTCAAATCAAGAATTTGATTATATAAAAATTAATTTAGCCTCTCCTACTCGAATTAAAGATTGGGGACAAAGACTTTTGCCGAACGGTCAAATTATAGGTGAAGTTAAAAAACCTGAAACCATTAATTACCGAACATTTAAACCTGAAATGAATGGGTTGTTCTGTGAACGTATTTTTGGACCAGTTAAAAATTGGGAATGTCATTGTGGAAAATTTAAACGTGTTCGTTATCGAGGCCTAGTTTGCGATAAATGTGGGGTAGAAGTCACAGAATCACGTGTACGAAGACATCGTATGGGTTTTATTGACTTAGCTTCTCCAATTAGTCATATTTGGTATATTAAAAGTTTAGCTAATTATATTGGGATCCTTTTAGATTTAAAAAGACGGTCAGTAGAGACTATTGTTTATTTCTGTCCTGATGAAGATGCGATGAGTGCTTTATTAGGGGTTGAAGAAAATCGCCAAGGGTCTATTTTTCTAAAAGAAAAATTACAACAAATAGACGTTTCTAAAGAAGTTCGAACTATTCGAGAACGTATCACTTTTTTATACGAATTATCAAATCTATCTGAAACTAAGTCATATAATCCAACTAAAATTATAAAACAGTTAGAATTTCGGACCGATTTAGATCCGTCTTTATTAGAATGGATGATTCAACAAGTAAGTTTGACGACTATTTATTCTGGAAATCAAATAATCCAAAAACCTCAAAGCTTACTATTCACTAAGCTTAGGATTTTAGAAAAATTTTTAACAACGCAAGCACACCCAGCTTGGATGATTCTATCTGTATTACCAGTTATTCCACCTGGGTTAAGACCAATGGTACAATTAGAGGGAGGTCGGTTTGCCACTTCAGATTTAAATGAACTTTATCGACGTGTAATCACACGAAATAATCGGTTGATCCGTTTATCTGAAATATATGCTCCAGAAGTGATTATCACGAATGAAAAACGAATGTTACAAGAAGCGGTTGATGCATTAATAAATAATGGAAAACGTGGCAAAAAAGCATTAGGTGCAAATAATCGGCCATTACGATCCCTATCGGATATTATAAAAGGTAAACAAGGTAGATTTCGACAAAATTTATTAGGAAAACGTGTTGATTATTCTGGGCGATCTGTTATTGTAGTTGGTCCTAATTTAAAATTAAATCAATGTGGTTTACCCTTCGAAATCGCAATTGAACTTTTTCAGCCTTTTATAATTCATGAATTAATGAATCAAGGTTTAGCAAGTAATATGAAAGTTGCTAAAAAATTTATTCAACAAAATGAATCCATTATTGATGCTGTTTTAGAAAAAGTCTTATTAAACCATCCTATTTTTTTAAACCGTGCACCAACATTGCACAGATTAGGTATTCAAGCTTTTGAACCGATTTTAGTAGAAGGTCGTGCAATTAAATTACACCCTTTAGTATGTTCAGCGTTTAATGCAGATTTTGATGGAGATCAAATGGCTGTTCATATACCACTTTCATTAGAAGCCCAAGCTGAAGCTTTTTTATTAATGTTAGCACCATATAATTTTTTATCGCCGGCAACGGGTGAACCGATTATAGTTCCTAGTCAAGATATGATTTTAGGTTGTTATTATTTGACTGTTAATAATATTAAAAAATTAAAGGGTTCAAATCATTATTTCGGGAATTTACAGGATGTCCTTCTAGCTTACAATCAAGGGAAAATTGATTTACATTCATTAATTTGGATTCGTTATAAAAACCCTAATCATTTAAATATTCTCCCAACGGATTTACCAAAATATTTTTTAAGAGATAATAGTTATATTGAATTTTACCAGGATTTACAAATCCGAAAAAATAAAGATGGTGAAATTATTACTATTTATTTACAAACAACAACTGGCCGAATAATCTATAATTATACTATTCAAAAGACGTTAAAAATTCTTGAATAAATATGCTAGTTTTTCAGAAATTTCTTATATTCTTTAAATTAAATTTTTTATGGAAAATTACATTTACCAAAATACACTAATAAGCAAAAAACAATTAAAACAAATTTTGGCTTGGAGTTTTACGAAACATGGGTGTATTCAAGCATCGTTTTTAGCAGATGAACTAAAATATTTAGGGTTTAAGTATGCAACTCAAGCAGGTATCTCTATTAGTATTGAAGATTTACGGGTTCCACCTATTAAAAATTCAATATTAAAAAAATCAAATAATACTGTTCTTACAATTGAAAATACATGTTTACAAGGTAAAATCAATGAAATTGAAAGGTTTCAAAAAGTGATTGATACTTGGAATATGACTAGTGAAACTTTAAAAGACGAACTTGTTTCATATTTCAAAAATTATGATCCATTAAATTCTGTCTATGTAATGGCTTTTTCTGGAGCTCGCGGGAATTTGTCACAAGTTCGCCAACTTGTTGGTATGCGTGGTTTAATGTCTGATCCAAATGGTCAAATTATGGATTTACCGATTAAACAGAACTTCCGTGAAGGCTTAACAATTACTGATTATTTAATCTCAGGGTATGGGGCTCGAAAAGGTATTGTAGATACTGCGTTGAAAACAGCTAATTCGGGTTATTTAACACGTCGTTTAATTGATGTAGCACAAGATATTATTATTCGAGAGAAAAATTGTTTAACTAACCGTTCTGTCTTTTTTCACTTAAATGAAAAAACGAAAGAAACGCAATCTTTCATTTATGATAAAATTTTAGGTCGCTTATTAAGTAAACCCATTCTGGTACCTCATACTAACCAGATATTAGCATTAAAAGACACTTCTATTACACCTAATTTAATTCATTTACTTAAACAAAAAAATATTCAAAAAATTTTTATTCGTTCAGCTTTAACTTGTAGTTTAAACCGTTCGATTTGTCAAAAATGTTATGGTTGGAATTTATCTAGTGAAAATTTAGTTGAATTAGGTGAAGCAATTGGTATTATTGCAGGTCAATCAATTGGAGAACCTGGTACTCAGCTAACTATGAGAACATTTCATACTGGGGGTATTTTTACCGCTAGTACGCGTGAACAAATAATAGCTCCACTTGATGGGTGTGTCGTTTTTCCCGATTCTTTAAGAATCGTATTTCGGAGGACAAATCAAGGTGATAATTTATTATTAACGGAAACGGCTGGGTTTATATTTTTAGTGCCTTCAGATGGTAGCGATGAAAAAATAAAAATTCCTATTCCGAAGCAAACAATCTTGTACGTTAAAAACCAAACATACGTTAAAAACCAAACACTTTTAGCAGAATTAATTGGTGCTCCAAAACAAACAACACAAGAGATTAAAAATATTTTAAGCCATTTATCAGGAGAAATTTATAAAACTAGAACATTCCAAAATAACACGGTATTATGGATATTATCAGGACAATTTTATAATATTCCTATTACTTCTTATTTGAATTGGTACAACCAAATTAATAAATCAACGTACATTTGTCGAACAAAATTAATAAATCGACGCTCTGGCGTAATTGAATTGGTCAATAGTAATGAACATTTTTCACAACAAGTTTTATACATTAGTAACAAAATAACTTTTCAAAATTCAAAGTTTGTTAAATTATCTTCTTCTTCAAACTATCAAAATTATGTCTTAAATGTTAATGAAGACAATTATCTGTTAAATTTTCAAGAAAAAAGATTAAATAATTTGACCCCTATAACACCAAACCAAAAAGTTGGGGAATTAATTCTTAATAAAAATTTAAGAACTGTTTCAGGCGGAATTCCTCGGTATATTAAAATTAAAAGTTTAAAATCAAATAATTCTTCAATTCAAACAGGAGGAACTTTATTATGGATTTCAGAAGAAACACATATTATCAATCGTGATAATCGTGTTGTATTAGTTGAACAAGGTAGTAAAGTAATTAAAAACTCTGAAATTTTTCCGAAAGTTTTTTCCAAGATTGATGGGGTAATTCATATTGCTCAAAAAAGTAATATTATACAAGAGATCATCGTAAAACCAGGCGAATTATATAATCTGAAAAATAATGATGATGAAAACTATTGCCAAAAGGTATTTTACCCAGGCGAATTAGTTTTTAATACTATTGAAATTCAGCAATTGTCTTTTTCAGAAATAATAACAACTCCGTTTGGTTTACAACTTCTAATCCGACCTATACAAATTTATGAAATACCAAAACCTAAAATTTTAAAAACGAACTGCCAATTTGATTTTGTTAACATTTCAAATAATGCTGAAATCTGTTACTTAGATAATGAAAATGTTAGAAGTAATCAATCTAATAATTTAATTAAAAATGATATTAATTTGAATTTATCTTATTCAAATAATACGACGAGAAAAATAGATAATCAATTTATGTCTCAACCATTAGTTTTATTAAATTCAAAGTTTAATAATTTATTAAACCGGCGAAAACAAAAAACTAATTTAGCGATGTTATTATATCCGAAACATAATAATTTAATTCCATGGCCAGATTTAATCGAAATTCATCCGAGATTACGTCAACCAAATGCTCTAGAATTAGAGGTTTTTGAGAAAATCTACCTTCATAAATATATAGCGAATAATTTAAATGTCACAAAATTAGATTTAACTTTTGTTATTCAAAATTTACAATTAGTAAATCCCGGAATTGTATTAGGTTATTTTGAAATTGTGACAAATAAATGTTTAGTCATTGTTAATCGAAAATTGATAAAAAATGAAGAATTATTACTAGTAACTGAAGATGATTGTCTTAATATCAAAAAACGAAATTTATTAAATAATGAAGTTAAAAACATTTTATGGAATGAAAATCTTGATAATCGTGGTAAAATTTTACGTCAGAGTAAAACTTCAGTTCTGATTCAAAAAGGACGCCCTTATTTTTTCCCTAGTGGTACAGAGATAAAATTAAAAACAGGTGATTTAATAACGAAAGGCGATAGTATCGCATTATTAACATTTGAAAAAGAAATTACAGGCGATATTGTTCAAGGTTTACCACGTATTGAACAAATTTTAGAAGCCCGAAAACCAAAAAAATTAACGAAAAAAGAACGGGAAAAATTATGGCTCGATAAGGCAAAAGAGCGCGCATCTTCCCCAGAAAAAACTAATTCTATCTTCCTTAATTTATCAACCAGCAGTAATTTGCATACAGTATTACAAACTTCTTTTTACTATTATCGTTATAGAATGAGTGTTTATGAGGCATGTTATAGAAGTATTAAAAAAGCACAAGGTTTCATTATCAATTCAATTCAATCTGTTTATCAATCACAGGGTGTTACCATTTCTGATAAACATTTAGAAATTATTATCAAACAAATGAGCAGTAAAGTTAAAGTAATTAAAAAAGGTGCTACAAACTTATGGCCAAAAGAATTGATTTCGTTACACAAAATTAAATACATTAATGATTCAATTCAAGAAAATAATAAAAAACCTGCTGGGTACTATCCAATTTTACTAGGAATTACTAAAGCCTCATTAAATTCAGAAAGTTTTATCTCAGCCGCGAGTTTTCAAGAAACAACAAGAGTTTTAACAAAGGCGGCGATTGAAGGTAAAATTGACTGGTTAAGAGGGTTAAAAGAAAACGTTATCATTGGTCAATTAATTCCTGCAGGTACAGGTTATCGAACGTATATTGATGTTTCAGTCCCTCAATTAAATAAAAAATCCGTTTTAAACACAGAAATTAATGAGTTAAAGCATTTTTTTAAATAGAGAACTAGACTGTTGTATTTAAGATTTGATATATTTACATTATATTAAGAAATTTATTGTTAGGAGTTTATTTAAATTATGGCTGATATTACTTTAGCCCAATTATTAGAAGCAGGTGTTCACTTTGGACATAAAGCATATCGTTGGAATCCAAAAATGTTCCCCTATATTTATACTGAACGGAATAATATTCATATTCTTGATTTAGTACAATCTGCGCAGTTATTAAAAGAAGCCAACAAATATATTTATTCGGCATCAAAACAAGAAAAAACTTTCTTATTTATTGGTACTAAACGCCAGGCGAGCGCAATAATCGCTCAAGAAGCGATTCGCGCTAATTCTTTTTATATTAATCATCGTTGGCTAGGTGGTATGCTTACAAATTGGGTAACATTAAAAAGTCGAATTGGACGTTTAAAAGTTTTAGAACAACAAGAAGTTGATGGTCAGCTAGATATTATGCCCAAAAAAGAGGCTATACTTTGTCGTAAAGAATTAGAAAAACTACGTAAGCATTTAAACGGGGTAAAAGAGATGACTCATTTACCAGATATTGCTATTGTTGTTGATCAAAAACGTGAACTTACAGCTGTCCGTGAATGCCGGGCCTTAGGAATTCCTATTATTTCTATTTTAGATACTAATTGTGATCCAGATTTAATAGATATCCCAATTCCGGGAAATGATGATGCAATTCGCTCAATTAAATTAATTCTACATTCATTAGCAGATAATATTATATCAGGTAGAGAGTCTTTTAAAGATTAATTTTGATATTAAAAATGTGTTTATTATGATAACTTTAAAAATTATTTAAAAGTTATTGTAATGTTTCTAAAAATCAAATAAATATTTTAATAATTTTTTATTTGATTTTTAGCTTTGTATTTGGTATAGTTCTAATATATTCGAGTTAATAATTAATAGCTGGTGTAGCTCAATTGGTAGAGCAACTGATTTGTAATCAGTAGGTCGGGGGTTCAAGTCCCTTCACCAGCTAATACTTGTCTAATAAAACATAACATTTTGTAAATAGATTATATAATTAAACATAATTTGGTGTAGTGAAAGTAGAAAAATCTACTTAAGGTACTATTTTACTAGGTTTGTTATAAAAACGAAAAACGTATATTTCTCTTTTTTAGAGAAAAAATAATTTAAAGAATTATCATCAGGATGTAATTATTATGTTTGAAATGTTTACGGAGAAAGCTATTAAAGTTATAATGCTTTCACAAGAAGAAGCTCGACGCGGAGGACATAGTTTCGTAGGAACAGAACAAATTCTTTTAGGCTTGATTGGCGAAGGTACTGGGATTGCAGCACAAGTAATCCATACTATGGGTTTATCGTTAAGTGAAATACGAAAAGAGGTTGAACGGGTTGTAGGACGTGGAGGTAGTTTTGTTTCTATCGAAGTTCCTTTTACGCCTAGAGCTAAAAAAGTTCTTGAACTTGCGATCGCAGAAGCTAAAGAACTAGGTCACAATTATGTAGGAACAGAACATTTACTGTTAGCCTTAGCAGCAGAAACGGAATGTTTGGGCAATACGATATTACGGACATTAGGAATTGATGTTACAGAAATGCGTTTTGAAATTTTAGGTCGAATTGGTGAACAATTAGAAGCCGATTTGGAATTTGATCAAAGAAAAGGTGATCAAGATGTATTACTTGAAGCTAATATCGAAATACCTACCTTACAAGAATTTACTAATAATATGAGTGTAAGTGCGGGCGACGGGAGTTTTGATCCGACGGTCGGGCGTGAGGATGAAATTCATCGTGTAATTGAAATTTTATGCCGACGTCGTAAAAATAATCCGATGTTAGTTGGTGAACCTGGTGTAGGTAAAACGGCGGTCGCGGAAGGTTTGGCACAACGAATTAATCAAAAAGATGTTCCAGATATCCTATTAGATAAAGTAATTTTATCTCTTGACTTAGCTTCCTTACTTGCCGGAACCAAATATCGTGGAGAATTCGAAGAGCGATTAAAACGAATTATGGATGAAATTTATAGTGCAGGTACTTTTATTTTAGTTATTGATGAAGTTCATACTATTGTTGGGGCAGGGGCTGCTGAAGGTGCAATTGATGCGGCTAACATTTTAAAACCTGCGTTAGCTAGGGGTGAACTACAATGTATTGGAGCAACTACAATTGATGAATATCGAAAATATATTGAACGAGATACAGCGTTAGAAAGACGGTTTCAAAAAGTAAAAATAAATGAACCCTCTATCGATGAGACCGTAATAATTTTACGAGGTTTAAAATCACGCTATGAACTTCATCACCGATTACAATATCATGATGACGCTTTAACCTCTGCAGCTACATTATCAAAAGAATATATTGCAGATCGTTTTTTACCTGATAAAGCAATTGATGTTCTAGACGAAGCCGGAGCTCGGGTACGTTTAGCAGAGACAGATATTCCAGAAGCTGCTAAAGAATTAGAAGTCGAGCTTCATGAAATCTTATTAGAAAAAGAGAAATGTGTCAGATCTCAAAATTTTGAAAGGGCTGCCGTTTTACGTGACGAAGAAAATCAACTTCGAACACAGATAAAAGCTATTATTGTAAGCGATAAAACACTTCCTGCTAGTACCCGTGAACGAGGGCTGGTTGTTGAAGAAGATATTGCTGGGGTTGTTTCATTTTGGACTGGAATTCCTGTGACAAAAATTTCAGAATCAGAATCGGAACAATTGTTAAATCTAGAAAATAAGCTACATGAACGTGTTATCGGTCAAGATAAAGCAGTAATAGCAATTTCAAAAGCTATCAGACGGGCACGTGTTGGATTAAGAAGTCCAGACCGACCTATTGCAAGTTTTATTTTTGCGGGACCAACAGGGGTAGGAAAAACTGAATTAACTAAAGCATTAGCTGAATATTTCTTTGGCGACGAAGATATGGTCCGGATTGACATGTCAGAATACATGGAAAAACATACAGTTGCAAAATTAATAGGATCACCTCCAGGTTATGTAGGTTATAGTGAAGGTGGTCAATTAACTGAGGCCGTAAGAGCTAAGCCATATACAGTTGTACTATTTGATGAAATTGAGAAGGCTCATCCAGATGTTTTTAATTTATTTTTACAAATTTTAGATGATGGACGATTAACTGATGCAAAAGGACGACTTATTGATTTTAAAAATACATTAATTATTTTAACTTCAAACCTTGGGGGTAAAATTATAGAAAATAATGGACGGTCTGAGTCACCTACTAAGCCCGAAGCACCAAAACAACAAGAAAATTTACCAGGCTATCCTCCAGGATACGTACCGTATTCAGATTACGATTTTTCAATCTTTGACGACGAAGAAGATGATCCATTTGACTATGATGCCGTTTCTGCATTAGTAAATGAAGAATTGAAAGGTTTCTTTAGACCAGAATTTTTAAATCGTTTAGATGAAGTGATTATTTTTAATCGACTTACACGAAAAGATATTAATCAGATTGCAGTATTAATGATTAAATCTTTAATTAAACGAGCGCATGGACAAGGTATATCAATTAATATTACTAAAAAGGCTGTTGATAAAGTAGCAAAAGAAGGATATCAACCGGTATACGGTGCTCGTCCGTTACGTCGTGCAGTAATGAATTTATTAGAAGATAAGTTAGCGGGTGAATTCTTAGGAACAACTGAAATTGGAGATCTTGTAATCACAATTGATTATTCTAGTGATAAAGATGAAATTACACTTATCAAGGAACAAAAACCAGAAGGTTACGATCATGATCTAACAAAAGTGATTGGCGATATGCATATACCTGTTTTAGAACTTATGAAAAAACAACAGGCTGCTAAACAAAAGGACGTGGAAGAAGAAAAAGAAAGAAAAGAAAGACTAGAAAATAATGATGATGAAAGCTAATTAAAAACTAAAATAATCTGATTTGGTTTTCTAATCAAATCAGATTATTTTAGTTTTAGAAATAAAAAATCAATCAAGAACTTTCTATTTCTAAACTTAATTCGTTTAGTTTGAAGAAATTTCTGATTGAGTTAAAATAGAACTAAGAGTTGGATCAGACTCTGGTTGAGCATAATTATATTTTGTATTTAATACGTCCATGAACCACCGTTCATATAATAAAAAAGCGACAGTATTTGTACATTGAGCACCTTTTGAAAGCCAATAAAACAGTTTACGAATATCGGTAATGTCAAACTCTTTAGAAATTGGATTATATAAACCAATCTCTTCAATTGATCTACCATCACGACGAGTTCTACTATCCATAACTACAATACGATAAATAGGTACTCGTTTACGACCAAATCTTTTAAGCCTAATTTTTAACATTTTAAAACAATAATGATAATCTATGTCCATAAAGAAAAATTGAAATTGAAGATTATAATCAACATTTTGTTCTAATTTTAAACGTCTTCAATTTACCAAAGTTTTGGGTGCCACAGAATTTGTATCCATAGATAATCATCTATTCTATTTGCGACCGTTATTAACATCTGGAGTAGTATATTAAGAACAATAGCACCTGTTCTAAAGCTACCAAGTCGAGGACAAAAGCGATCAAAAGGTACTAAAATAGGATAAACTAATTCTGTGAAAATATACCAAGGCCAGCGGTAAGGGTTGATTACCGATGGAAAAAGAAAACCGATCCAGGTAAAATTAACCATTGCGCTATATATTGTTATGAGCTTTACGCCGACTTGCTTAAAAGTCATAAGTAATAAATTCGATGGTGTAATCCAAGGAAGAACATCAAAAACTTGAAGAAATGCTTTTGGCGTATATCCATAGACTTGAAAGTACTGAGTAATATTTTGTCTAGCGTCTATTAGGATTTCACCGAAAGATTTTGTTGAAAAATCCGATATCAAACTATCTAAAAATGTTAAAATTTGTAACCACCAATTTCCAGAATCTTGTTCAAACGAGATCCATAAAAAGCTTCCAAGAACGACGATTGGCAATGAATATTGGAATATCCAAGCAATTAGCCAATAAGAAATAATCCATGTAATACATTCTTCTATTCTCCATAATAAAAACAAAATATTACCAATCATTCCTTTTGGATAAGACTTACGTTTTTTAACAGGATCAGACCAGCTAAAATTTTCACCAGGTCGCCGTCCGAAAGTTTCGTATCTCCAATAACGGGGGAAAATTTTTCCAAGACCTTTATCTTCCCCCGGATTAAGACGTTTTACTTGAAAATCACGTTGCTTATTCCATTCACCCCGTTCTCGCGGAGTCATTTTTACGTAAGGTTTCTCTTCTTTTTTTCGAAAAATACCCATATAAATTATCTTTCTTGTTTACGGTTTAAATAACTAAGTTTGAATCTTATTATATCTATCATTACCTTTAAAAACTAGGTCAAAGGTCAAATTTAATGATATATTATTCTCTATCCTCAAAAAAGGTATTATTAACTAATAAATACTTGTCTTGAGGGTCCATATTAATTTGAAAAACAGCACTATAAAGAGCTAAGGATAGTACGATGAATACTAATAGAATAGGATCCCATTCAACAGCGCCGAAAGGTGTATTAAAATTATCTCTTTCCTTTATAGCGTCTAAGTCAAATCCAAGCCCATCTATATCTATAATTTTATCTTTTGCCATAAAAAAAGGTCTCTATTTACAAAAAAATAAGTGAATAGGTGTTTCTCTTAGAAATTAGCACTATAAATATTCATAGCTAATTAAACTTATAGAGTCACAATATATTATAACTTATTTTAATAAATTTTCTATAGAAATTTCTATAGAAAATTTATTAAAAACCAAAACTATTAATCAATTGGACGCATTGATAATACCGGTTCGTTTGCACGGTTAATACCTTTTTCGAAGCCAGCAGCAGCTGCACGGGCACGACCCGAATGCCACCAGTGACCAACGATGAAGAACCATCCTAAGAAGAAATGTGAACAACATAACCAAGAACGTGGAGAAACATAGTTAACAGAGTTAATTTCTGTAGCAACACCACCTACTGAATTTAATGAACCTAAAGGAGCATGTGTCATATATTCAGCTGCACGACGCTCTTGCCAAGGTTGAATATCATTTTTAATTTTATTGATATCTAAACCATTAGGTCCACGTAAAGGTTCTACCCAAGGAGCACGTAAATCCCAGAAACGCATTGTTTCACCACCAAAAATGATTTCTCCACTAGGAGAACGCATTAAGTATTTACCTAAACCTGTAGGACCTTGTGCAGATGATACATTAGCACCTAAACGCTGGTCACGTACTAAGAATGTAAATGTTTGTGATTGTGAAGCTTCAGGACCTGTAGGACCATATAATTCACTAGGATAAGCTGTATTATTATACCAAGCATATAAAGCTGCTGTGAAACCCATTAAAGAGATGGCAGCTAAACTGTAAGAAAGGTATGCTTCACCAGACCATACAAAAGCACGTCGTGCCCATGCAAATGGTTTAGTAAAGATATGCCAAATTCCGCCAGTAATACATAAAACACCTACCCAAATATGACCACCAATAATATCTTCCATATTATTTACAGATACAACCCAACCGTCACCACCAAAAGGTGAACGGAAAACGTAACCAAAAATTACGATAGGGTTTAATGTTGGAGTTGTAATAAATCTTACATCGCCACCACCTGGAGCCCAAGTATCATAAACACCACCTACATACATTGCTTTAATAACAAGTAAGAAAGAACCTATGCCTAATAAACATAAATGAATACCTAAAATAGTTGTCATTTTATTTTTATCACGCCAGTCATAACCAAAGAATGGGAATGATTCTTCCAGAGTATCTGGACCTAATAATGAATGGTAAATTCCACCGAATCCTAAAACCGCTGATGAAATTAAATGAATAACCCCTACAGCAAAATAAGGTACAGTTGTCGTAATTTCGCCACCAGGACCAATACCATAACCTAAAGTAGCTAAATGTTGAATTAAAATAAAACCTTGTTCGTATAATGGTTTTTCAGGTACATAATGAGAAACCTCAAATAATACCATTGCACCTGCCCAAAATACCATTAAACCTGCGTGTGCTACATGAGCACCTAATAATTTACCTGAAACATTGATTAAACGGGCATTTCCACTCCACCAAGCGAAACCTGTAGATTCAATATCACGACCTGCTATACTACTATTAAAGGGCGTTTCCACGTGGTAATACCTCCTCAGGGAATACAAAGTTTTCATGTGGTTGATCTTGTGCTGCCATCCAAGAACGAATACCTTCGTTTAATAAGATATTTTTAGTGTAGAATGTTTCAAATTCAGGATCTTCAGCTGCACGAAGTTCTTGTGATACAAAATCGTAAGCACGTAAATTTAAAGCTAAACCAACGATACCAAGAGCACTTGTCCATAAACCTGTAACAGGTACAAATAACATGAAGAAATGTAACCAGCGTTTGTTAGAGAAAGCAACACCAAAAATTTGTGACCAGAAGCGATTCGCTGTTACCATTGAATATGTTTCTTCTGATTGTGTTGGTGTAAATGCACGGAAAGTGTTTGCTGCATCACCATCTTCAAATAATGTATTTTCTACTGTTGCACCATGAATTGCACAAAGTAAAGCACCACCTAAAATACCAGCTACACCCATCATATGGAATGGGTTTAAAGTCCAGTTGTGGAAACCTTGTAAAAATAATAGGAATCGGAAAATTGCTGCTACACCAAAACTAGGTGCGAAGAACCAACTTGCTTGACCTAATGGGTATAATAAGAATACAGATACGAATACAGCAATAGGTCCAGAGAAAGCAATCGCGTTGTACGGACGAATACCTACTAAACGTGCAATTTCAAATTGACGTAAACAGAAACCTATTAAACCAAAAGCACCATGTAAAGCGATAAAAGCCCAAAGACCACCGATTTGACACCAACGTGTAAAATCACCTTGAGCTTCTGGTCCCCATAATAATAGTAAAGAATGACCCATACTGTTTGCTGGAGTTGAAACAGCAGCAGTTAAGAAGTTACAACCTTCAAGGTATGAACTTGCTAAACCGTGAGTATACCAAGAAGTTACAAATGTAGTTCCTGTCATCCAACCACCCGCTGCTAAATAAGCAGTTGGTATTAAAAGTAAACCTGACCAACCGATAAAGACAAATCTATCTTTCTTTAACCAGTCATCAATAAGATCAAATAAACCACGTTCTTGGTCTTGTCCAATTGCAATGGTCATATATTAAAATCCTTAAACAAAATCGTGTATTAAGTAAACCTTACTTTAATAATTTTTACTTTAAGCTTTACAACTTATACTATATAGTATAGCTCATCTAAAATAAATATCACCATTTAATTTTTTTTATTTGTTAATATTTTGATTCAATTGTTCGACTAAAAACGGTTTAAGTTTATATAATATTGTTTATGGTTAATTTTAGAAATCCTAATACCATATATATAAATACTGGATATTTTAAGAGAGTTTGATCCTGGCTCAGGATGAACGCTGGCGGTATGCCTTACACATGCAAGTCGAACGTAAGTTTTTAACTTAAGTGGCGGACGGGTGAGTAACACGTGAGAATCTGCCTTTAGGAGGGGGACAACAGTTGGAAACGACTGCTAATACCCCATATGCTTCCGAGTGAAACAGAGTAATCTGCCTAAAGAAGAGCTCGCGGCTGATTAGCTAGTTGGAGAGGTAATGGCTCACCAAGGCGACGATCAGTATCTGGTTTGAGAGGACGATCAGACACACTGGAACTGAGACACGGTCCAGACTCCTACGGGAGGCAGCAGTGGGGAATTTTCCGCAATGGGCGAAAGGCCTGACGGAGCAATACCGCGTGAGGGATGAAGGCCTAGGGGTTGTAAACCTCTTTTTTCAGGGAGGAATGTTTGACGTGTACCTGAAGAATAAGCATCGGCTAACTCCGTGCCAGCAGCCGCGGTAAGACGGAGGATGCAAGTGTTATCCGGAATCACTGGGCGTAAAGCGTCTGTAGGTTGTTTAACAAGTCGACTGTGAAATCTTGGGGCTTAACCTCAAAACTGCAGTCGAAACTATTAGACTAGAGTATAGTAGAGGTAAGGGGAATTTCCAGTGGAGCGGTGAAATGCGTAGATATTGGAAAGAACA
>CEST01082226.1_pt1 | contig 25604 bp, 23 predicted proteins | sample 326921 | NCBI WGS metagenome assembly CEST01 (sample SAMEA2621509, study PRJEB7988) | marine metagenome | biome: marine biome (ENVO:00000447); feature: surface water layer (ENVO:00002042); material: "saline water (ENVO:00002010), including plankton (ENVO:xxxxxxxx)" | depth 5 m
AGTTTAACCTGCTGCATGGGAGGCGAGTTGCCTAACAATAAAGAATCAGTAATTGACATGGGTCCATCCATACAAATATGAAACGTCAAAATACCGACATATGTAATTTAGTGCAAGTTAAATAGTAAATTAATTTATAACTCTGTTTTTATGAGCATCAGTTTGATGCTTTAATACTCGCCTCACAAATCTTAAACTATGGTTTTAAAGACAAAATTTTAATTTTACACAATGGAATTAAAGAAGTATTAATCCACTATGCCAAAAACTAAACACAATTTAAACACCCTAAAGCGCTGATGAAGACAAAACTACTTCAAAATCACCATAACGATCTGACTCCCTCGAAGTTTCATCAATCTCACAAACTGAAAATGACACCCGAGTATAGTCCCCATCGTGATCAATAAAGCATAACGGGGTGCACTCGGACGGAACCCAAGTCAGATACAAACTCTTACCCGAGCAGTCCAGAGATAGCACACCAGATGTTGAGGAAAACCCTCGGCTTGACGATACAAATCTGTTGGTGGGTAGCGAGTGATTGATGTCTTTAGCTACATTAAATAGTCGCTCCTTTGCCCCTCCAACTTTACACGAATAGCTTGTGAATGCTTTTGAAAATTGGGGCGACAAAGTAAAATTGCCTAATTTAACACTTGAGATAGATCGTTTCAGTTCTGACAATTGGTAAGAAATTTTTATCTGCTCGAGCGCACTTGATAATTTAATATATTTTGTAACCATTCCAGCGTGACAGTTGATTTTGACCTTAACTGTCAAGTCTCCATTTTTCGACAGTAAATAAGTCGGTGTTACTGGATGAAGGTCTGTAATTTTGGATTGTGTCGCTGGAGATTCAATAACCATCCCCCCACTGTAGTAATCTGCACCTTGAACAATACTATTTAAATAACCATGCTTTATTGTGCCCATACAGGGTTCATCGCCATGAGACTTAAAGCATAAAGATTCAATAGCTATTCCTCTCCGAAGATTTAAAATAAGTTTAGTGGTGGCGGTTTCTAGTTCCAAGTAAATACCATCTCCAAATATTCGGCAATTAACTCCTGTCATGGCAAGTATTTCAGAAGTAGTCTCAATTATTTGGAATTGTTCTTGCTGTAATCCAAAACGTTTAGGCAGTTTAAGGTCTGTTAATGTATCAGCCATTTTTGCCTTACAATCTGACCACCTTTGATCTGTTAGATGCGTTCTTAGGTCACTAGACCACAACTCTAACAGATTTTGCCAACTCTGAGATTCTAAATCAACTGAATTAGTTAGCTTATTATAGATTCTAAAACACATAGTGTTCAGCCAAGTATCATCACGGCCAGTTACTGCCCATCTGGCAATATTATATTTTGGTTGTTTCTTTACGGGAACAGGATAACCCGCTGAAGTGAATGCAATAGCCTCTTGTGGAGTCAACGCATGTTGAATTTCGAGGGCAACCGATGGCAATACATATTTAACCCCTAATTCAGTATTCAATTTTTCCATTATTTTACGAATTACTGTCCATTCGCCAGAAACGTTTTCCTGCGATTCTTCTTTAAATCGGCCAGGCCTAAAGTCAAAAGTTTCAGCGTCATTGGAATACAGGGGAAACAAGAAATCCCCCTTATCTATTTTTCCCTTAATAAAACCTACATAATCATCTATCGATATATCGCCATGAGCAATATGCTGAAGTTTTTGGAATAATATTGAATCTGCCCAAAGAACTGGTAACTTAACGGGCCCGACCCCTTGAGCCAATCCTGGCATGGGACCCAGCAATGCGCTTTCTAACTCCAAGGCCAACTGGATATTATCTCTATCCATAATAAAAGCGGAGTAACCAACTTCAGCTAATATATCAATAACAGAATCTGAAAATGCCATCTCATTAACTAACGCTATTTTTGGACGGACTCCCAACAGGCTTTGATATATATCTAGTCCAATTTTTTGATTTTGAATATTAACTTCGTAGGGAACTAGTGGCGCTATAATTTGGCAATATCCACTTCCAATCAATTCACACTTGTCCTCACCAAGTAGCTGTTTGAATTTATCAATCCATTCAGGACATGTTTCCTGTATGCCATTTAAAGTCCACCCAGAAAGTTCAATACCTAAAGGCACCTCTAGATCTGAAGCTATATTTAAAAGCGGCCAATAACACCTATCAATAATGGCGCCCCAAGAGCTTTTATCAACGGAGGAGAAGGCTAAGTTTAAATGAAAAACAAAATATCCTTTAGGGTGCATTTAGCGACTCATTGATTTATTAATTGGTTAATTTTACTTAAAAAAAGATCACAACCGTTAATACGCATTTTACTTTTGGATGTCTCAGAAAGATTTTTTGCCAAAATATCATCTCCCATGAGCTGGACTAAACAATTAACTGCCTCTTCTATATTATTGGCAGCTAAAGCAACTTTTTCTCGCTGAATGAGGTCTAGTTCAAGACCAGTTTCGTATTGATCTAATGGGAATGTGACTGTTGGGACACCATACTGAATTGATTCAAAAAAGGAGACACCAAACAAGGTTAGAACATAATTACTCTCACATATTAGTTTATCTATGTCTTTAGGGTTGTCATGAAGTTTCCAGTTTAGTTTTGGGCTTATTGGTATATATGGGGAATTCGAATATGGCCCTTTTACCCAATTGACTGTTGATGACGATACCAGTTTAGTGTCGAGCAGTTCTGGCAACCAACTAGCAAGGCCCAGCACATCAGCTCCTCCCGTCATCACTAGGACACTCACGCCAGCTTGCCAATTTGGTATGGCTTCACTTCTTGCAAGGAGAAAATGATCCCAGCCAAAACTTACATCACAGAAACCCTTTTTATTGGAAACCTTAGATAAATCAAAATGGACTGATGGAAGCCATATATGGTCTAAATGCTCTTGATAATCAATTAAAGAATCAACCGCAACTAAGACAATACCCTTGGCTCTGGCCCATTTCAAAAACTCCAAGAGCTCAGGGCCTTCTGTACTTTTATGGAAGTCCATTATCAATAGCTTTACATGATTAACTTCAACAAAGTCGCTAACCAATTGAAAGTAATCTAAGCTAAGCTCTGCACATAGGTCTATGTCGATATTGTTCGAATTAACTGCAAGAACATGATCACCCAGCACTGAGAAATAGGGGTGAAAGTCGCCTGATTTAGCTAACGAATTATGTAACGCTAACATTCTAGAAAAATGACCCAGTCCTATGGTTTTTGATCGACTAGAGGCTAGCAGAATATTCAAGTTATACGTTAACCTTTAAATACTTTTCTGATGTGTTTGAATGGCCGAAGGCCATCCATCGGGTCCGCGCGCCAATCTCTATCGGGCATTTCAGAGACAGTTGGCGTTTTTACGCCATCTCCATCAGCAGCACTACCACATTTCACAGCCTCTATAACGGGTTTTATTTGATCAGGTAGCCAACAGTGGCCACCTTCAAACTCTTCTCCTTGACCTTCGATATCAAGGTGAAACTCAATCACCTTGGCATCCCATCGATTTACTGCACGGTGGATAACGCCCTCATTCACAGTATGATCAGACCAACCAACAGTGCAATTTGTAGCTGCTCTTATGGTTTCTATGGCTGCCAAATTAGCCTCTCCATAGGGCGTAGGATAAGCTGATGTGCAATGAAGAACAGTAGGTTCCTGACATCCATTTGATTTTAGAACATTAACAGCATGGATGATTTCAGGCATTTCAGCCATACCAGTAGATATCATGACTGGTTTACCAGTTTGGGCGCATAAAGAATGCAGATCATCCCACAAAAGCTCATATGACGCTATTTTATAGAAATCTATAAATGGCTCTAGCTCAGCGACGGCATCCAAGTAAAAAGGTGTGCAACTGAAGTGGATACCTCTATTTTTACAGCGTTCAGCTAAATAAGGTACAAATTCTAAAGGTAGTTCCCAATCTTGACGATTCCGATGTTTTTTGGACTTTGATAGTATTTCAGCGGCAAATAACTTGTCAATTTTGAATAGCTGGAACTTCACTGCATCACATCCAATATCAGCTGCGACTTCAACAAATTCTAATGCACGACTAAGATCTCTCGAATGATTGCTAGATACCTCAGCAATAAAGTAACTCATGATTGTTTAATCTTAATTCTTAATTTGCACATGGCCTGCTCAACTAGAGTTATAGCCTCTTCTCTGTTACTCGCCTCTGCCAGCACATACCCAAACCGATCGGGATGCATCAACACCTTTGGTTGGAAGTCACCAACACCTCTAAAAAAACCATACTTCATAACGCCAGGAGAGTTTTTTATTTCATCCAAGCCATCGATCGCAAGTATTTCACCTTCTGGCGGAAAAAAATACCTAATGGCTGTTGCTCGACTTTTTGACTCTTCAAATTCACTTTCCATCACAGGAATTCCTAGTGATTCTGACATAACTGCACTTACCAAATTTACACCTGTAGCTAAAGGTATTTGGTGCGAAGAGAACCACCCCCCCGACAATCTTGCAGCCAATTCTATAATCAGCGGCTGTCCATTTTGGTCAATAACGATATCTCCCTTAACCAATCCTTTGTCTATACCCAAGGCAGACGCCCCTCTCAAAATGAGAGACGTTATTTTTTCTTTCAATGGGGCTCCGATCTGAGCAGGTATAGTACCCCCGTCCTCAATCATATAAGGTCTAAACTCATTCAGTCTGGAGTAATTTCTTTCTGAAACTCCTGGGGTAAAGCACTTCCCATTCAATATAAAACTTTCAGTTGAAAGCTGCATGCCTTCGATATATTTTTCAATAATTAGAACTCCCGACTGGGCCCAACTCATTGACTCTTCAAAAGCCCAGTCGAGACTTGTATTCTCATCTAAGAGAATAACCCCCCTCGCCCCAGATCCATCCACTGGTTTCAAAACATAACTCTGATCTGAGATATCATGAACTGCCTGCTTAAGTTCATTTATAGAGGAGATTTCTGAGAACCATGGACATGCAACACCATATTCAAGAAATTTATTTTTCATTGATAATTTATCAGACGCACACACTGCAGCATCTAAGCTAATAGAATTTAATCCTAATTTTTGCGCAACCATTGCAACCGTGAATGGCACATCGTTTGCAATAGTCATGACACCATCAATTTTTTGTAATTTGTTGAATTGTTCTGCTGCAGTAGCGGTAGATTGAGCATCTTTAGTAGACACATATAAAGCGTAATCAGCGATTTTCAAACCGGGAGCATTTGGGTTCCAGTCTGTTCCAATTACTTTAAATCCGCGGGCCTTTGCTAACTCATACGCTGGCACTTGTTCAGCACTGGCACCAATAATCATAAGTGTCTTAGTCACATTCCCACCTTAGGAGTTTTATAGAGTCATAGCTATTGTTCATTCGCGAGATCAATAAGCACTATGTAGAGAAGAACATCCCACCATTTAGATTGATAGTTTGGCCTGTAATGTAACTAGATTCATCACCAGATAAAAATACAACAGATGAACCAACATCTTCGACGGTTCCAATTCTATTCATCGGAATGCCTTTGACCTTCTCTCTTCCAGCCTCTGAATTTAGCTCCGCATCAGCCATATCTGTGGAAATAAGGCCTGGAGCAATAGCATTAGAGGTAATTCCGTGTCTGCTATATATTTTAGCAATTGATTGTGTAAGATTGATTAGCCCGGCTTTGGCCGCTGCATAATGCACTTGATTAAAGCCACCCCACTGTCCGCCAATGGATGATATGTTTATTATCCTTCCCCATTTACTCGCAACCATACTTGGAATAACCTCTTGGATTAGACAAAATGGACCTTGAAGATTAATATTTAACATATTCTCCCAGTCATCATCCGTTATTGTTTCGAATGGTTTTTCTTGCGCAACTCCCGCATTATTCACAAGGATATTGATTCCTTGGTATTCTCTAACGACCGATTCAACTGCTGTTCTTATTGACGGTCTACTGCCAACATCCATTTGAAAAGCAGAAACTCGTCCATTTACATATCTAGTTTCTTTTAGAACAAGCTTTGCAGCATCAATATCTTTATTGTAAGTGAATGCAACATTAAAACCAGCGTTAGCAAGAGCAATAACAATACCTCTGCCTAGACCTCGACTGCCACCAGTCACCATTGCAACTCTTTTATCTAGTGCCATTTATAAACCCTTTTTTCGTAAAAGAACACGCTTACTAGCATCTGAAATGTGTTCAGCTGTTAGACCATATTTTTCTGCTAACTCGTCAGGTTCGCCTGATTCTCCAAAGGAATCATTTACACCTATAAATTCAACTGGAGAAGGATATGTTTTTGCTAAACATTCAGCTACAGCAGCACCAAGTCCTCCAATAACATTGTGGTCTTCTGCGGTAACAAATGCACCTGTCGCATTTGCACATTCAATCAATAGATCACGATCGATCGGTTTGATGGTTGACATGTTTACAACTCGTGCCATGATGCCTTCTTTTGCCAACAGATCTGCAGCATCAAGCGCCCTAGAAACTTCAACACCACAAGCAACTATGGTAAGGTCTGTGCCATCTCGAAGAATCTTACCTTTTCCTATTACAAACTCATAATCATGACCTAAAATCCGCTTGCAATCACTCCTCCCAGTTCTCATATACACAGGCCCTATGTGATCTAACATCGCTTTTGTAGCCTGGTCCATTTCTAGCGAATCACACGGAGAAATAACTGTCATATTAGGAATTGATCGAAAACAAGCTAAATCTTCAAGACACTGGGCAGAGGCTCCATCAGGACCAACATCTAAGCCAGGGTGACTGGCAACAATTTTAACGTTCATATTTGCATAGGCTATTGAGAGCCTTGCTTGTTCTATAGCTCTAAGCATGAATACGGCAAATGTTGTAACGATTGGCACTAATCCAGTTGCAGCCAATCCACCAGCCATCGACATCATATTCTGCTCTGCTATCCCACACTGAACAAACCTATCTGGAAATGCCTTTCTAAAATGGTGCATGCCGGTGCCCCCTGCAATATCAGCATCTAGCACAATAACATCAGGGTATTTAGGTGCCAATTTAGTCAAGGACTTACCGAAAGCCTCCCTCAAGGAATCACCGCTAGATCCAATTAATGCTGGCCCATTAGACATTGGTAACTCCTGCAATTTCGCTTTGTGAATAGTCTAGCTCTAATAAAGCTTCAGTAATGTCCTTATCTGATAACTTTACACTTCCATGCCATGTCGGGACCCCTTCCATATAGGAAACGCCTTTACCTTTAATAGTATTTGCTATGATCACTGTTGGTCTTTGCTTACAGGACCTAGCGATGTTGAAGGCTGATTCTATTTCAGAGAAATCATGTCCATTTATATTAACAACATTCCAGCCAAATGAAGCCCATTTATCAGTTAAAGGCTCGAGACCAATAATGTTTTCATTGAGGTCATCACTTTGCATCTTATTGTAATCGACTATCACACATAAATTATCTAACTTGTGATGTGAAGAAAACATTGCACCTTCCCAGATCTGCCCTTCTTGCAACTCCCCATCACCGACCATTGCATAGACTCTATTCTGAATATTCTGCATCTTCAGGCCTTTTGCCTCTCCAATAGCAAAAGAAAATCCCTGCCCAAGGGAGCCTGTGCTTGCCTCAACCCAGGGTGCAGTGGCTCTGCAAGTATGTCCTTGAAGCTCATGATTTAATTTACGCAACCCGTTTAATCTAGATTTTTTGATAATCCCACATTCTGCTGCCACTGAATATAATGCTGGCGCACAATGCCCTTTAGATAAAATAAACCGATTTCTGTCAAATTTCGTATAATCGTCATAAATATGAGGCATCTCTTCAACAAATATATAGGCAATAATATCTATAGCGGACAAGACACCTCCTGGATGACCAGACTTTGCCTTATAAATACTAACAAGAGATGACCCCCTGGACCTTCTAGAGACTTCACTGATATTCATTTTTGTCATATTACTAACCGTTTATTAACTAATAAATACACACTATTTTTTCTTGATCTATACTAATATCTAGTAAAAAATTTAAAATCTCTTCATTCAAATTGATACTTGAAATAATAATACAGTCCAAAGTATCAATAATTTCTTTTGTGGGCTCTACCACTGAGATACCAAATAGATGACAACCTTGCTTTCTTACGTCTAAATCAAAAATTGCTTTTACATTTTTAAAGGAAAAATTATAGTATGCGGGCAAACACACGTCGGTATGCCAGCCTCCTCCATAAATCCCTATAGAAGTTGCATTATTGGCAATATTATTGAAAAAATACTGATCATTAGATTGTTTTTGACTAAACTGTTCCAAAAAAACTTGTGCCGCATCAGGGTCTTGAAAACTCAGCGTTGATACCTCTTTAGATTCTTTAACTTTAAATAGTATATCAATCAAGTCCCAGTCGTTTCTTCTGTTTGTGCGGTGTTTAATGACCTCAAAACCATTTTTATTAAGGACGTTTGATAAATTAGTCATATTGAAATGATGTAAATGCTCATCATTAAATAGATCATGCATATATTTTGAGCCAAGATCTTTTCTACCAAAAATTGAATAACTGTCTGGCACTTGAACTAAGAACGATGCTCCATTGCTGGCAAGGCTTTTCATTCGGTTAAGGAAGATATCAAGATTATACTGATGCTCTAAAACACCAGTTGCAGAAATAAAATCAAAATCAGCAGTGTCAGGAAGCTTTTCGTATAAATCTCCTGCCACGATAGAGTCCAAGTTATATTGTTTCCCATATTCAATTGCATCTGCAGAGTAATCAATCCCATGAACATCGGAAGACTGGTACTTGGTTTTGAAGGCATTCAATAACTCACACTTGCCGCATCCAATATCTAAAATGCTGCTTGGTTCATTAATGGAGCCACTAACCCAATAAACTAGATCAATAAATTCATCTTGAACTATTTTTGATGCTTTTGAATATATTAAATCTCCCCGCCCCCTTGCAGTCTGATAGTGCCCCTCGACATCATAATCGTGGCAAGATGAAACATAAATATGCCCACATCGATGACAAATATCTTTCGTCATTGAAAAGACGTTATATTGCTTAATAAACTGAGAGGATCCCTTAAAATCTATGAACATTTTAGTATCTTCACTTTTACAAATTGGACAACAGTTGTTTGAATCAAAATTAATCATAGTGGCTAGTCGCAATTTCTAATAAGTTTATATCTTTAAACAGCTGCTTAAAGTCGTCACTGCTAAGCTTCTCTTCAGATGAGTAAAATACAAATCCGATTAGATCACCCGTGCTCTTTGGGTATTTGTTATTTTTTTTTGCAGTTGTTGTTCCTGAGTGGACAAACGATAAATAATTTAGATTATATTTAGCAATTGTATTGACCAAAAATTCATCTTTTCCAACTACTGTATTATTACATATGCTTATATAGCCGCAAACAGAATTTTCAAGCTGGGCCGAACTATGACTCCAAGGGTGCTTTTTCAGATTCGCAAGTCTGGAAAAATACATATCTGGAAGGCTCAGTCCTGTGTAATCGAATACAAAACTCGTATCAATTTCTCCATGAAATCTGGGAGACATTTCGATTATGTAAAATTGGTCATTTCCTATGAAAATATCTGCCTTCAAAGGTCCTTTCCATTTGTTGTTAACTATTAGCTCTTCGATACAAGAGTAAGCATTTTTTAAACTACTATCCCTCATATCAGCCATAACAGTCCCCAAGGGAACCATAGTAATGCTATGGTCAAAGTATCTTCTAACAGCAGGAAGTTTAAACACATTTTCACCATCATAAAAATGATTGGTTCCAAACTCAATACCTTCAATATACTCTTCGATAACTTCCTTTTCAGAACTAAACGAAACTTCTTCAAATTCTATTTTCGATTTTATTAACCTAACACCTTGACTGCCACTGCCTTTTTTTGGCTTCACAATAACAGGGAAGTCAAGTTCGTTTAATGTGTTGTTATTGAGATCATATTGCTGAGGCATAAAACCCGTATCACTTAATATTTTTGAGCTACGGACCTTGCTGAGCAAATCAAAACAAACTTGGTGAGAAGCATGAGGAACCTTTATATCTAAGGCTGATTCAAGTGAAGCTCTAGCTGGTATTAAAATATCATTGTTGGCCCAAACTGCAACCACTTCACAACCTTTAATTGACCTACACCAATCATATATTGCAGCCACATCAGTTGAATCAATGTTCAAAAAGTGATCACATGCTGCCGCCGAACTTGCATTTAAGTTTATGTCCACTCCAAAAACTGTGAACCCCGATGCCTTGGCAGAATTAATTGAGTATCTTTGTAAGTGACCAACACCCAGAAACAATATTGACTCTTTCATTAAAATTTCTCAAAAATTAAATTTAATTTGCTAGATAGACATTGAGTGATGCTTTTCACAGTAAATCCTTTTTATCTAAAAATATTTTTTGCTCTAATACAACGCCGCCAAGAAGTGTATTAATTTCGTTGTGCAGAGCAAACAAATTAGGTTTCATTAAAACTAAATCATCAGAGCTATTAACAATCCTATTTTTATAAAGCATCGCAGTAGGTTTGAGTGACATAGCACTCTTCAAACAGTTGTCTAAGCCAAATTCACAGTTGATAAATAATTTTGTTATATCTAGTAGAAAGTCATATCCTGTAGCAGCTGGAACTAGCTTATCCAGAATCATATCTCCTGTCATATCAGCATGCACCTCAATCAACCATGGTATCCCTTGGTGGTCAATCCTAAAGCTAAATGATAATAACGTACTAACATGTGGAAACAGATTTGCAAAGCTATCAACAATCTTTTCAATTTCTATTGATTGCTGTGTAATACTAGAAATAGAAGGTGTGGAAACACCAAATTGCAAGAGAGTAGATTTCTCATCAAAACCAACTAATTCATCCCAAGTAAGTATTACCGAAGATTTCCCTTTCTCTATCCAAGCTAGATATGAGCAATCATATCCTTCGATAAAATCTTCAATTTCAGCGTAAGTATTACCAGATGATAGTAAAGCTGATTCAATTGAATTTCTGACCTTACGCTTGTCAGTTGAATTTACCTTCGATATTGATTCTTTACCCCGTATCGTGAAGTCTGGCTTAACAATAATCTGATCAACAAATTCCCTAAAATCATATTCTTGGCTACTAGAAACTCTTAAACCGTGCGGAGCTTTTATATTATTATCACTACAGAATTGCCGCATAGCGGACTTAGAAGTTGCTATATCAACCAATTCATAACTTACACCAGCAATGTTGTGCTTTTTAACAATATCAGCTGCAGTGAATAGCGCTCCTCCAGTGCATCTTGCTAATAACCCACACCATTTCCCATCTTTTATTTTTTCCAAAATGTAATCAGAGTGATGTGTACTTTCGATCATTGATTCATCTGAAAACTTGAACCCTGGCGCCTCAGGATCTCTATCAATTGCAAGTATGCTATACCCAAGAGACTGGGCCTTTAAGATTAAGGGCACTTGTGAATTGCTAGCGCCTAAACAAATTACCCAACCTTTAGTCATTTCAGAATTTTCCTAGTATATTTTAACGGGCCTAATTCCCATTTATAAAACATTATCTTAAATTTTTAGGGAGATTAAAGACAAACCGGTGCAGGTTGATAATCAACTAAGTCCAAGAGAATGCGTTGATTTATATTCTTACTTATACTGAGATTCCCTAAGCTCGCTTACGCCCTATAACAACAAGCTCTCGGCCTAGGTTTAAAGCAGCAAACGCTTTTTTTAGCTTTTCATTTAAAATCGGATTTTTAGCTATATTCACATCGAAGTTCATCCGTTTGGTATGACAGGACCTACCTAAATCATCATTCCCAATATAATTTTCACCCATCAATAAAAACATATCAATTGGAAAAGTAGTTTCAGTATGTACAATATCGAAACCACATCTATCAAGTAATTTTGAAAGTGACTCCTTATCAAAATAGTTTAAGTGGTGAGGGGGCACAATCCACCAGGGATCATAGTTACAAGAATTTTCGAGGAGCAACTGAAATGGGTTGAAGTCGTTGGGAGCAACAATAGAAATCAAACCTCCATTGTGCAACATACTATTTACAATCTTTAGCATTTCGGTCGGGTCAGATAAATGTTCAATAACTTCCCCTAAGTTCACCACATCGAAATGGCCAAGTTTTTTTGCCAGATTAGCATCTAGAAAGTTTTCTTCAATATCTAATTTAAGCACTTCTCGGCTATATTCTGCAGCTTGTGTAGATGGCTCAATACCTTTAACTCTCCAGCCTAGCTCTTGGCCTTTCTTTAAAAATAATCCTGGACCAGAACCAACATCCAGAAGCGAACGCCCTTTCTGATGGAGGTATGATTCAAAAAGTGTGAACCGCTGGTCATAAGTGATGTCCCACCATTCTTTATCTTCGACATAACGCTCTATGTAAAGAGGCTTTTCTTTAGAATAGTATTCTTCAGAATATAATTTTTCTAATTCTTCAGATTTTGGGAGCGGAATAACATGTTTGAAGTCACATAATTGACAATGTATCACCTCAAATTCATTAAATTTCCCCTCAATTCGACCTTTGTGCTCAGCCCCATTATCATCAAACCAACTTTTTAAATCATCCATTGCCCTATTCCTTGGTTAGACGGGAAAATCCTCTATGACAGGTGTTTTTATTCTGCAACTCTTCGTAAGTGAGGCCTGAAATGATAGAAAAAACTTCATCAACGGCATTTTCATAAACGAGTAAGTCTTGGTTTTGGTGAGCATAGGAGGCTTTGAACTGTCTAAATCCAAGGAACCCTCGATTCAACATTTCAATAACAAAACGGGTTTGCATTTGCATTGAAAAATCTGATTCAAATTGAAAAGCTGCGAGCGTTGGAAGTCCGCTGACTAAAATGTTCAGGTTGTTTTTCGAAGCCATATCAGTCCATATTTTTTGTGTTTGAGTACCAATATTAATTATATGGTTATAAACTGCGTGTTTATTATATTTATTGATGGTGGCCAGGGCCGCAACTGGACCGATTCGATCTGTCCAATTAGTGCTTGAGATAAAAGTTGATTGCGCCGCCTGCATCACTGATTCTGTGCCCATTACTGTAGCCATAGCATAACCATTTGCCATTGATTTAGCGAACACAGCCATATCAGGACATATGCCATATCTTCGATGAATTCCACCTGAACACATTCTAAACCCACTAGTTATTTCATCAAAAATAAGAACAGCTCCAATCTCTGCAGCTAGATCTTTAAGTTGTGACAAATATTCCTTGGGGGCCTCCTCTCCTCTTGCTGGCTCTATCATTATTGCTGCTATATTTTTTTCCTTTCCTTTTATTGTCTCTCTTAAAGAGGCAATATCATTAAAAGAAAAAGGAATAGCGGTCCCTTTCAAACCTTTTGGCACACCAACTGGGTCAAGGCCAGGCATAAGCTGGCCATCAAGCCCATCAGTATCCCCAATATTGGCAGCTAGGTACCAATCGGACCAACCATGATAACCACTGAATAAAATAATCTCTCGCCTTGTCTTTGCTCTAGCGATGCGCACTGCAATTGCTAGAGCCTCACCCCCACTTCGCGCATATCTAACCATGTCAAACCATGGGTGAAGATCAATCAACACATCAGCTAAAGCTACCTCCTCAGGACAGTTCAAAGAACTGTTTACTCCAGACTTAACAGCCTCAATCACAGCCTCATCAACATCATCATCGGCGTAACCCAGAATACATGCCCCAACAGCCATTATTGACATATCAAGATACTCTCGACCATCAAGGTCCCAGACCCTCGCCCCTTTTGCTTTTGAGTAGTAAGCAGGCCAGAGGTCAGGGGCGAAAAGCTCAGGCCTTTTCGATAAGAGTTGCGTACCGCCTGGAATTAATTTCTTTGCTCTACGATATAATTTTTGTCCAGATCCGTTGATTAAGTCTTCATGTTTCATGGTGACTTGATCCTTCTGCTAGAAGAGAATTCTGATACCCTTCATTTCTAATAATGTTGGAGTTAATGTTTGAGATCTCTGGGTTTATCGCTAACAGTTTAATTATCTGGTGGGTATAAAAGATAGAATCCTTCTCATATAGTTCATTAAAAATAAATGATAACAATTTATAATCTTCAGGCTCATCTAACGTCCAGCGGTAATGGGACATACGTTTAAATTTAACTAGCGCTCCACTTTTAAAAATTTCTGGATTTTTTTCGATATAAGGCCCGACATGCTCTCGCTCGGAAGGCAATACTGACTCATTCCATGCTCGCTCGATGGCTGAAAATGAAAACACAGTACAATCTAACCCATCAGGAAATTCACCTGCAAGGCCATAAAACTCAAAGCCTCCAACCTGATAGCCCTCTACAACTTCGTCAACTATAGCTGGGTCAATAACAGGGCAATCCGCAGTAATGCGCACAATAGCATCCGCTTCATAGTGAATTGCAGCTTGATAAAAGCGGTCTAGCACATCGTCCAAGCTCCCTCTAAAGCAGTCGACTTTATTATCAACACACCAAGCTTCAATATCATCATCACTAATATCACTTGATGTTGCGACCACCACCTGATTAATGGTTTTACAGTAACCAATACGCTGTACAACATGCTCTAACACTGGAATACCAGCGAGCTGCATTAAAACCTTACCCCTGAGACGCCTGGAACTCATACGGGCTTGAATAATAGCAACCACTTTCATAGGCTATTCCAACGAGATGGGTTAATAAGACGTTCATCATCACTACTAATTAAAGACCAATCAGGGTGGATATCTAATTTTGAGGCCATAATGATTTGTTGTAATTGTTCATAACTAACCACACCAACTACAACCTTAGTAATCTGCGGAAAACAGTTCACAAAACCAATACACGCCTCGACAGCAGAAATTTTGTTTATACTTAACCAAGAATGCCACTCATTCCACAGAGGTAACCAATGATTAAATCTTTTGGGGACTGAGGCTGGAGCCATTAACAATAATCCCTGCAGAAATGCAGAACGCGTATGAATTTCTACTCCTAAACTGTATAGTTTTTCCATCCATCCTGACGTATATAAACGTTGATCAACCACGTTAAATGGGGCCTGCACTATATCAAACGACATAATATCCATAACCAAATCTAATTCCACTGGTGCATAGATAGATAGGCCAATTTTTTGCACCATACCAGTCACTTTCAACTTTTCAAGGGACTGACTTAAAGCTTCACCTTTTGGGCCAAGTAGCTGGTCCGACCGGTGCAGTAAAACACCATAGAGGGATGTCACATTAAGTCGCTGCATTGAAGCTTGCATTTGTCCAGACACCCAGCCATCAACATCTTGAATATTGTCCGGTATTGCGGGCAGTTTAGTAACGACTTTAAACCCTGCAACACCAACCTCGCCTAAGCAAGTTTCACTTTCTCCATAGGCTATAGCTGTGTCTAAAGTATCAATACTGGCTAATCGTGCATTTTCAATAATGATCTTAACCTCATCTCTACTAACCTGCCCATCTCGATTAGCTATACCGTATGGCAAGCCGAACTGAACGCTACCCAGCGCAAGCTTCATGGGCACATCGCCTGAAGAATGCCTATCACTATTTTTTGGTCACCATCAGTCAGCGTTGGATAAATAGGAATACTTAAAGCCTCCTTATGGTATTGCTCAGCCTCTTCACAATAACCTGCTTTAAATCCCATATCCTCGTAAAATGGCTGTCGGTAAACAGGGATGTAATGAAGGTTAACGTTTATTCCAGCAGACTTGAATGCATCATAAACCTGACGCTGATTAACTTGAGTATTACAACTCTTAATGCGAATTGGGTATAGGTGATAACTAGAATAACTATCTGTATGCTGCCAGGGCAATCGCAAATCTAAACCCGCCAATTCTTCGTTATAGCGCTTGGCAATTTGGTGACGTTTATTCACAAAATCGTCTAAGCGAGTCATTTGGTTCACACCCAAAGCGGCCTGAATGTCGGTCATGCGGTAGTTAAAACCTAAATCTATTTGTTGGTAGTTCCAAATTTCATCTGTAGGTCTTTTTCCCATTTTATTTCTATCGCTGGTGATGCCATGGCTGCGAAAGAGTTGCATGCGTTCAGCCAATTGTGAGTCATTGGTCAGAGCTACTCCTCCTTCGCCAGTTGTGATTATTTTTACTGGGTGGAAACTGAACACTGTAATATCACTATACCGGCAGCTGCCAATAGGTTCATTTTTATATCTACCACCAATCGCGTGAGAAGCATCTTCAATAACTTTGAAACCATATTGCTGACTCAGTAGATGAATAGCTAACATGTCGCACGATTGCCCACCCAAGTGAACTGGAACTACAACTTTAGGTAACATGCCATCTTTTTTTGCCCGCACCAGTTTTTCTTTTAGATGTTCTGTACTCATATTGTAGGTGCGTGGATCAATATCTACAAAATCGACTTGGGCTCCACAATGCAAAGCGCAATTAGCTGAAGCTAAAAAGGTGTTAGGACTCGTCCAAAGCCAATCACCTCGCCCAAGGTCTAATGCGAGGCAAGCAATGTGCAAAGCTGCCGAAGCGTTGCTAACCACAACTGCATGGGAAGCACCACAATAGCTGGTTAAAGATTGCTCAAATAACGGCACCATGGGGCCTTGGGTTATCAAGTCTGAACGCAATATAGCCACTACAGCATCAATATCAGCTTGGTCAATATCTTGGCGACCATAGGGAATCATGATTTAAAAATTTCCAATTTTCCCTCGATTCTGCGTAATCCAATGAGCTAGTATTTCTGCACTCATCCACTCAGAGTTGTTGTCAGAAGAATAGCTAAAGTCTGGGTGGACCAGTTTGCCTCCGCTAATCCGTTTTATATCTGCACTCCAATTGTGAATGGCGGGCAGAACTTTATAATGCTCTGGATATTCATAAGTGTGGGGTGCATCTTCAGCACTAATCATCTGCTCATGAAGCTTTTCACCTGGACGAATACCTACAATTTCGTGCCTAGCCCCTGGCACTGAGGCAGAGGCTGTATCAACTATTTTCATTGACGGAATTTTCTTTACATATATCTCTCCGCCAACCATGTCAGCAAAGGCATGAAGCACCAAATCGATTCCTTGTTCAAGTGTAATCATAAAACGTGTCATTCGTGTATCAGTAATTGGCAAAACACCACTATCAGCCTGTGACAGAAAGAATGGAATCACTGAACCGCGTGACCCCATCACATTGCCATAGCGCACGATAGCAAAACGTGTGTCTTGCTGCCCACTATAAGAGTTACCTGCAATAAACAGTTTATCAGCAGCTAATTTAGTAGCTCCATATAAACTGATTGGACTACTGGCTTTGTCAGTTGATAGCGCAACTACACGCTTCACACCTTGGTCAATGCATGCATCAATCAGGTTCATAGCACCGTTGATATTGGTTTTAACACATTCAAATGGGTTGTACTCAGCCGTGGGGACAATTTTTGTAGCGGCCGCATGAACTACATAATCAACCCCATTAAGTGCACGAGATAGACGATCTTTATCACGCACATCACCAATAAAAAAACGCACACGCTCTTCATTGTGATAACACTTAGCCATTTCCCACTGTTTCATCTCGTCACGAGAGAAAATAATCAAGCGACTTGGGTTATATTTAGCAAGCATCATTGGTACAAAAGCTTGCCCAAACGACCCAGTACCTCCGGTGATTAAAATTGTTTTGTTATTAAACATTGGTAGCCTATATTTATTTTTCTAGCATAATATTTTTACAGTTATTACTGAAACTCGAATGCTGTCGTTTTATCCCTTGCCTTTATACCACTTCACAAACTTATCAATTCCTTCTTCTATAGAAGTATTCGGTTTAAAGCCACAAAGTTTAAATAAAGGGTCAATGTCTGCATAGGTAATTGGAACATCTCCCGCTTGCATGGGCAGTAAGTTCTCTATGGCCTTCTTACCAACAGAACGCTCTATGGCTCCAATAAACCGCCTCAAACTTACAGGCTTATTATTACCAATATTCAATACCCTAAAAGGAGCTATCGAGTTGGTGCCATCATGAGCTTGGGATAATGGTATGAGATCGATTAGTCTTACAACGCCTTCTACGATATCATCAATATAGGTAAAATCACGTTGCATAATTCCCATATTGAAAACGTCGATAGAGCTTCCTTCAGATATCGCCTTAGTAAAACTATAATAGGCCATATCCGGACGGCCATAAGGGCCATAAACCGTAAAAAATCTCAACCCGGTACACGGTATGTTAAATAAATGACTGTATGAATGGGCCAGAAGCTCATTTGATTTTTTCGTTGCTGCATAAAGGCTTATAGGATAATCGGTGTTATCGTCAGCACTGAAAGGCTGCTTAGAATTGAGCCCATATATTGAGCTTGAAGAGGCGAACAATAAATGAGCTACTTTGGCGTGTCGACAACATTCTAAAATATTAGCAAACCCGACTAAGTTTGACTTTATATAAGCCTTTGGTTGTTCCAAAGAGTACCGCACTCCTGCTTGAGCAGCCAGATTAATAACAACCTCAAATTCATGGTCTTGGAAAAGGCTTTTTAGTGCTGTTTCGTCACTAATATCCAATTTAGAAAAATGGTAAGCCTGACTAATATCAAATTCTTTGACAAAATCATTAAGGTTTTCAAGCCTATTTGTCTTTAGCTGAGGATCATAGTAGTCGTTAAGATTATCAACACCAACCACATCCATTCCCAAGCCCAGCAGCGCCTTGGTTAAATGAAACCCAATAAATCCTGCTGACCCTGTCACCAAAACCTTACTCATTATCTAATTTTCTCCAGATACACCAAGGTTGATGTCATCCCATTTGAGTGTGTATTTTAACTGAATTCAACTGAGCAGTCTTCCAGCATGCGCGCTTTTCAATTTTTCATAAGATCATCAGATACACTGATTTTTAGGCCAATATTATGTCGTTATTGGATTTCAGTCACTACATTTGACTATAACTCTTCAATAACAAACCACTTAGTGACTAGTGCAATGCCCCACAAATTAACCAATAGACATGATCTTCTTGTTCACATGAACGTTTGGTTGCTAGCGCAGTGGTAGAGTGAAAGTCTATAAAACCAGCTGCAAAAGTTATTAAATACTTTATAAAAAACTCTTAATCTATCAATAAAAAATATGACGATTAATCACTATTAACTAGTCACTACCAAAGAGGTCACGGGTATAAACTTTATCAGCAACATCAAGTAATTTGTCATCCATGCGATTTGATAAAATTACATCAGTTACTTTTTTAAATGCCTCTAAATCACTCAATACCTGCGAATGAAAAAATTCCTTCTGTTCTAATACTGGCTCATAAATAACGACTTCAATACCTTTGGCTTTGATTCGCTTCATAATTCCTTGAATAGAAGAAGATCTAAAGTTGTCTGATCCACTTTTCATGATCAAACGATACACACCAACCACTTTAGGGTTTTTACTGATAATAGAATCAGCGATAAAGTCTTTCCGAGTAGCGTTCGAGTCAACAATTGCACTGATTAAGTTATTAGGCACGTCTTGATAATTGGCTAACAACTGTTTGGTGTCTTTAGGTAAGCAATAACCACCATAACCGAAAGAAGGATTATTATAGTGTGACCCAATACGAGGATCTAACCCTACTCCTTCAATTATTTGCTTTGAATTTAAACCACGAGTTTCCGCATAAGAATCTAGTTCATTAAAATAAGAGACGCGCATCGCAAGGTAAGTGTTAGAAAAAAGTTTAATGGCCTCAGCCTCTGATGAGTCGGTAAACAAAATATCAACATTTTGCTTTATAGCACCTTGTGCTAATAAATTAGCAAACACAGTTGCCCGCTCTGACTTTTCTCCAACAATAATTCGAGAAGGATGTAAATTGTCATAAAGCGCACGACCTTCTCTTAAGAACTCAGGTGAGAAGATTATATTTTCACAACCCAGTTCTTCTTTAATTCGTTCAGTATAACCGACGGGGACTGTCGACTTTATAACCATTACCGTTGAGGAATTGATTGCCATAACATCTTGAATTACCACTTCAATACTTTTGGTATTAAAGGTCTGGGTTACTGTGTTGTAATCTGTAGGCGTGGCTATTACCACATAATCAGCATCTCTATAAGCCAATTCTTTATCTAGGGTTGCCGTAAAATTCAATTCTTTATTTTGGAAAAAATCTTCGATTTCAACATCGGCAATTGGCGACTTCTTATTTTTCAATAAATCAACTTTTTCTTTGATAATATCAATAGCAATCACTTTATTGTGTTGTGCCAGTAATATCGCATTTGATAAACCGACATAACCTGTTCCGGCGATGGTGATATTCATATTAGTCCTTTATAAAAATCATGAATACGACTCAGCAACTTGTGATGAGATTGGGAACACTTATTATTTTTAAAAGCTGAACCATTGGACAACAAAACATATAGATCATCTTTCGAAAAATAGGTCCGAATATCACCACCTGAATCGGTGGCTATTGAAAGCTCTAAAGCATATACACCAGATTCTTGTTCCAACTCTAAAATTCAAAACCAAAACTCACAGCAAATGACTCGCCGTAAACGGCAGCAAACCCATAATTTTTCCTTTTTGGCTTCTACCAAAACATGCCCAGCCATTTTTGTGACCAGTTCATCAAAACTAAGCTCAGGCTCCCATCCCAGCAACTGCTGCGCTTTAGTAGCATCACCCAATAGTATTTTCAACTTCTGTGGGTCGAAAATTCTATGGGTGGATTTACAAACGCCGACTCAATGGCACCTGTATTTGAGTAAAGTCATCAAACAGACATCGGCTAATTAACCTTTTGCATATGATGCATATTTAAAGGTATTTTTTCCCAAGACCCTCGAATATCTTTTAACATAGTCTGAATATTTCTAATTGTTTCGATATCATTCTTGAAACATGCCCTGAATAATTCCTGTGCCATATATTGATATAAGGAATATAAATTATCTGCTAGTTCTCCACCTACTTCCATGTCTAAACATTCGCGCATGCCATTGATAATGGTAATTGAACGAGTATTTTGTTTACTCCTTAACTCAAAATTCTTGTTTTGAATTGCAGCTATAGTGACACTCATCGCTTCAAGTGCGCCATCGAATAACATTAACATCAACTGATGAGGGGACGCATACATTGTTTGCGTATCATCTTTTATTTTGCCGTATTGAGACAGCGCGGTAAGTGCGTTCATAATAATATTCCTTTGATATGTTAGCTTACACTTTATCTATCGACAGGAATAACAATATCATTAGCATGCGCACCGTTATTTTTTGAAAGTTTTTGTAGAGCTCACTTGATGCACTTCAGACGGAATTTTTGCCCAGCTTTCTCTAATAGTTTTTAGCAGCGACTGGACGTTTTCTATGGCTTCTCGGTCAGAGGAGCGGTTAGCCTTAAACAGCTGGTCAACAATGTACTCGTATAGATCTCGAAGATTATTTGGCAGCTCTCCATGACTCAAATCGAGGCAATCCTTTAGACCATTAACCACCGCAATGGATTTACTAATCATCTTACCCTTGAGCTCATAGTCTGAGCGAATAATCGCCTGTTGTGCCACACCTATAAAATCGATCGCACCATCAAATAGCATGAGTGTTTTTTCATGAGCAGAAGCAAATTCAGCTTGTGCGTCATGCTTTACTTGACCGTATTGCTCTAAAGGGGATCGTCTAAACATTAATTTATTTCACAATTTATTGAGGAGCCTGAATTATTAAAGTTATCCCTCATCTCGAGGGATATAGTTTTAAGAAGCGCCATAACAAGCATACATTACCTTTGATAGCTCAGCTATGGTCAGCTTGGGATCAGTGGTTTGAACAATGTGTGCTAACTCTTCTGCTACTGCATCCATCGTTTTTTGAAAGCCATCGCCAAAGACAGGCTTAGATGCTGGGGCGAAGGGAAGGTATGCCTGACCAAAATAAAAGACTCCTTTTGAACTGTAGGGTCTAAAGGGCAAAACCCAGGCTGACGCGCCTTTAACTGACATAGCCAAATCTATGGGGGCTGTATGTGGACCCACTACTAAGTCTAAAGATGCTATCAACGCAGACAAGTCATCTATGTCATTTTTCAAATCAATGCCCCTTGGAGTGTGAACTTTTATCCCGATTTGACCCTCCACCCACTTTAACTCCTCTTCACTATCACCATAGAAAATATTAACAAAATTAATATCCTCAATTGCAAAGACAGGCAGCCAATGTTCAATATGTGTGTAAATGGTGCTTCGGATACCCTCCCTATTACCAGACTTCCAACTTACCCCAACATTTAACTTACCTCCAAGTCCATCAAGATAATCTGACCAATAACTCACTCTTTTCGGATCAGGCTGCAAGTAACCATAGTGTTCTGGAAAGTCATCCAGTGATCGGCGTTTGTAGTGAGCAAGGTCTCCGATATGAGCAGCATAGTTTACATCCACATAACTATCACCATGACTATTTTTTCCAACTGTCTCAGCAACAGCCACTAATGCCACATTATTTGAAAATGATCGTCGATATAAATCTATCAATCTAGGGTCACATTCTAACGTCAAAGACCTAGCTTCAGTAGCGATTTCAGGGATCAAAGAGGCAAAGCGTATTTCATCTCCCAATCCTTGTTCACGCCTAATCACTAGGTGCCTTCCTAATAGGCTTTCCCCTTGCCAAGCGGGGTAGCTCGTCTCTTTCGTTAAGCCAGTGTATTTCCTGTAAGCATAGAACTGCCAACCTCTATCAAAATCACCTAAACACATGGCACTAAAAGACGCATTAACCGCTATTTTGGCTCTCAAGCTGTCGCTACTGGCACCGGTTAGTGCCTTACAAAAGTAATCTAAAGCAATCTCGTGTTGGGACCATTCAAGGTATAGGGCCCCCAGAGTATTGAAAAGACTAGTTGAGTTTTCGCCCATGCTTTCTGCTTTAAGTAAATCAGTTTTCGCGCGTTCCTTATCACCTAGAGATCTATATATAAGTCCTCTAAGGGACATTCCCCGGCCTGGATTTAACTCGACCAAGGTGTTAGCTGCAACCAAGCCCAGAGAGAAATTATTTAAGTGGTAATAAGCAGAGACTAAGTAATCTAATGTTTCTTTTTGTTTAGGGTATATCTCCAATAGTGGTAGTGCTTCTTCAACCACTTGTTCATAATCCTCACAATGAATCAGAGCATCCAGCCTGTTGACAGGCCAGTTTAGCTCATCAGGTTGTAAATTAATGAGTAAATCTAATATTGGAAGCATTTGCTTCCACTGCCCTAATTTGACTTGAACTTCGGCAATCGCTGCAATAATGTCAATCTCATTAGGCACAATTAAATGAGCCCTCACCAGATTCTCCAATACCAAATGAAGGTTGTCTTCTTTTATTGCCGCTTGAGCTTTCGCCAAATAATAAAACGGGTCAATAGTCGGTGTTGTGTCGTCTTGAGCAATATCTATTGATTTCGGGTATATCATTTTAGTCCTTATTATTATAAGGCAGGTTACTTAACTGCTGTTTTAAGTAGTCTTGCATAGCGTTCATTTCGTCCATAATTTTACTCATATTGCTAAACTGTTTAGTGTATCGGTCCTCAACTTTGACCATTTTCGCATCCAATACTTCTTGGCTCTTTGTGATTGAAGTTTGAGATTTTTTGTAAGAATTTTCCCTGAGGGTAATCAAACCATCCCATTTTAAGTAACCGTCAATTTTGGTGACGATATCTCCAGCCAAACCTCTAGCTGCCGTACTGTAGCTAGTCTGGTCATCAGAATTCCCACTAAATAACTTTGTTATTTCATCATAATGAGATGTCATTGCCGTACCAAGTTTTGTACTGTCAATTTTAAACTGACCATTTCGCTGAATAGTAATACCCATGTCGGCCATACTGGCAATATTCGATCCAGGTGTCGAACTGTTACTAGTCAAGAAATCTCTCACTGCATTGTGTATGCCCTTAACTGCTGAATCTGACTTGAGGAGTCCAGCTTTACCAGTCGATGTTTCTGACCCTGTCAGGTCCCCCATTGCAGTGTCAAAAGCATTATAAGCAGCGACTACATTTGTTATTGCATCTTTAGCTATTGAGGTATTCCGACTTACAGACAAAACCACATCAGAACTAGTTACAGCCATTAGGTCTAATTTTAGCCCAGGTACAAGATCATCGACTTCATTTGAAGATCGAGTAACAGTTAGACCATTCACCGTTACAGTTGAGTTTTGTGCAGCCTGAGTCTTGCTACTGGACGAATAAGTAGGAGCATTGGGATCTGTGGTGATCCCAAAAACTGAATCCGTAATTGTAAGTGCGTTAGCTGCCCCTTGCGGCCCCTCCACAACGACTCGATAAGATCCTGTACTTACTTCTACAACCCTCGCTGTAACATCAATGTCTAAATTATTGATGCCGGTAACTAAGTCATCTAAAGATGTTGCGCCTGCTCCTAAAGTTAATGTTATTGCCGAGCCAGAACCAATTTTGATGACCACAGCCGCACTGCTAGTTCCATTTTGATCAGCTGTTTTGCTTGAAACAGCGCCAGATCGGATTGAGTCGTTTTGAGCTAGTTGACTGACACTCATTTTATAGGTACCCGGCACTGCCTCACTGGTGTCAAAGTCAGCATAAATACGTTCAGGGTTAGTATTACTCAAAGATGAAAAGTTAAAATCACGTTTATCATTGACTACTTCAAATGCTGTCTTTAGCGTTTGAATAGCAGACTTTAATTTTGCCGTACCCGAGACTTTCGCCTCCACACCTTCTGACTTTCTGTCAATCGAAGCTTGAGAACTCGCTTTTTCGGCAGCAACTAACGTGGTTACTATTTTTTTAGTATCAAACCCGGCACCCGACCCAAGCGCATTAACTAAATCTGTGCTTCCTATACTTGCCATAAGCCTCCCTAAAACCTAAAATGCAAAGCGCCAATGGTCAAAAATATGACACTGCTTATCTTCTTTGCCGTCACAAATTTAATGCAATATACATACCAGATTCGATAAGGCAATAAAAAAGCAGCCTAAGCTGCCTTTTTGCACTATTTAATTTAAACTGACTTGTTAAAAATTAATCCCATCATTTGATCAATATTTTGCATTGCTTTGAGTGCTTCGGCAGTGGGCATTTGCCTTATGAGCTCGCCCGTTGTGCGATTTGTCACTCTCACAATATCCCGACCCGTGGTTGCATCTGAACTAAATGCGACAGCTTGGTTACGAGACGTCAACTCCTTATTCAATCGCTCTATTTTATCTGCCAATTCACTCGGCGATATCGTTGGCTGACGATCAATATCTACCTTCGTTGCTGGCGGAACGGCCTGAACCTTAGGACTAACACCTATATTCTCTGGCTTTAGTGACTTTTCAATTGAACTAGCCAACTGATTAGAGCTTTGTGGATTAAGTTGTAGAGTATCCATAGTTACCCTCCTTTTTCGAGTTAGAGCCGGTCTCCCAGCCCATCACTCGAATTTATTACTTCAGTAAGGATAACACACCCTGACCAGAAGCATTAGCCTGCGCTAGCATTGCTGTGCCTGCTTG
>CEST01036613.1_pt1 | contig 25404 bp, 17 predicted proteins | sample 326921 | NCBI WGS metagenome assembly CEST01 (sample SAMEA2621509, study PRJEB7988) | marine metagenome | biome: marine biome (ENVO:00000447); feature: surface water layer (ENVO:00002042); material: "saline water (ENVO:00002010), including plankton (ENVO:xxxxxxxx)" | depth 5 m
ATTCTTGGCGATTTATGACTTCTTTTTAAGCAAAGAAACCTTCTTTATAAAAAACAGGTGGTATTTATTGAGTACACCCATCTTGTCTTTTTTAATTCCTTTGATTAAAATACCAAGTTTTCAAAAAGCAGTTCCGCAAGAATATATTGTGTATTTACCAGAAATTATGCTTTCACCAGAAAAGGTCATTCAGAAAGCAATTCAGAATATTCCTTTTTATCAATCGAGCAATTATATAAATGTCTTTTTTTGGTTTGGCGTTGGTCTTTTTTTGATGTTATTTTTGATGAAATTAGGTAAGATTATCAATTTAATTAGAAAATACAAAGTTGCAAAGCAAGCGGATTTCACGTTGATTTTTATCCCAAATCAAACCAAAGCATTTTCGTTTTTCAACTATATATTTTTAGGAAAGGAAATTCCTGTTTCTCAACAAGAAAAAATCATTCAGCATGAATTAATACACAGCAAACAAAAACATTCTTTGGATTTATTGTTTTTCGAATTTCTAAAAATTGCAATGTGGTTTAATCCTATGATTTATTTCTATCAAAAGAGAATTACACTCGTTCATGAATATATTTCTGATGCAATTGTTGCCAAATCAGAAAGCAAAGAAGCGTATATAAATAATTTACTATCCAACTTTTTTCAGGTTGAAAACATTTCGTTTGTCAATCAATTTTATAAACAAACATTTATTAAAAAAAGAATTATTATGATGACAAAGAAACAATCAAAAAAAATGAATCAGTTAAAGTATTTAGTATTGATACCTGTATTAGCAAGTATGCTTTTTTATACTTCTTGTTCGGAAAACTTTTCAGCAGATGTGGTTGAAAGTAAAAAAGAATTACAAACTAGATACTTTGAAATGAAAGAAGGTGAAGAGGCTAGTAGTAAAGGTAAAAAAGAAACTTATTTAGATAGTTATTTTGGAACTGGTGTACCAGAAGGAGTAGAAGTTACTTATGGGGATCTTACTGATAATGAAAAATCTGAATATGATGAAACAATGGATAGAGTAAATAAGTTGCCTAAAAGTGAGTTTTCTGATATGTATACGCACAAAATCTATAAAGGAAAAAACAATAGAAAAGTATTGGCAACTATTATAGATTTTTCAAAAATGAAAAGAGATGATAATACTGAAATAGTTACAGAAACAGAAGAAGTTTCCTTCATGAAAATAGACAAAGCACCAACTTTTCCTGGTTGTGAATCTGGAGATAAAAAATGTTTCTCAAAAATGGTTCAACAACATTTTGGTAAAAACTTTGATGCTAAAATGGTTAATAATTTAGGATTGTCTTCGGGAAAGAAAAGAATTTTTATTGGTTTTAAAATTGATAAAGAGGGAGCTATTATTGAGGTGCAAGTTAGAGCGCCACATAAAGATATTAAAGAAGAAGTAATCTCGGTAATGAATTCTTTGCCAAAAATGATTCCTGGTGAACAGGATGGGAAAGTGGTCGCTGTTAAATATTCTATTCCGTTATCGATTATTGTAGAATAAATTAAAAACTATGAAAAAGAAAACTTTAATTGTATTGTTATTTACAATTCTAAAAGTCGAAGCGTAAACTTCGACTTTTTCTTTTATAGATAGTTTGTTTCCCAAAGTAAGTGACAATACTTTGTGTCAGTTAGTAAAGCTTTTTACAATATAGGTGAAGACAACTCCATTTTTGTAAGAAGTAGAATAACAGCGATTAAAAAGGAGTGTTTTTTAAGAGGAGAAAGTTTAAAATGAATGTCAACAAAATTTAGTAATTTCACACAATAAATTATTTTATGTTTTTGCGTTTTTTTACTTTCTTGATAGTCGTTGTTTTTTGCACTTCGTGCGATAAATTATCATTTACAAAAAATAAAGACTTACATGTTTTAGATACCATTGTGGACTTTACTTCAGTAGATTTTTCACCATCGTTTAAAGCATGTGATTCTCTTATTGATAAAACAAAAAAGGCTACTTGTTTTAGAAATACCATTCACAAAAAAATAGGAGCTGAGTTGCAAAATCACTCTTTAACAATTAAAGATTCTATTGATGAAGTTGTTTTTGTTGATATTTTAATCACCAAAAAGGGAGAAGTTATTTTTCAAGAAATTACCTCAACAGAAAATTTAAAAAAGCAATTACCTCAGTTAGATAGTTTATTACACGAAAGTGTTCAAAAATTAACGTATATTTATCCTGCTATTAAAAGAGGAATACCAGTAACTACGATGTATAGATTGCCTATAAGAATCTTATTTAAAGACTGATTGTAAGTTTTAAATAAAAAATATTATATCTGCATAATTCATGTTTTTTTAACCCCCCTAGTAAAAATATATCAATTTTAATTGATATTCCATATATGAATAACTTTCTAGAAAAATTGCACAAACTTGGAACAGTTGAAAGTTTTGAGGTCAAAAATAATAGTTTAGTACTGTTTTTAATAGGACCTCTGTTATTTGTTTACTCATATTTTATTAATAATTACGGTGATCAAACCATAAGAATAGATGGAGCCAGGGAAGTCTCTGCTTTATTTTTTTTTAGTGCTAGTATTTTACCTTTTATTTTTAAAAAAACAGTTACTCATTTTTATGGTTGGATTGTTTTTTTAGTAATGCTAATTTTTACTCATTATTTATTAATTAACTTACATCTTAATAGTTTTAATATCCGCTTTATTTTAGGCTTCTATGCTTTTGTATTTGGTTCTGTTCTATTGTTTAATAATAGAACATTTATTAATTTTTATTTGGTGACTGTATTTCTTCATTTGATACAAAAATTAATGATATCTCAAATAGATGATATTATATATAAAGCAATATTAAGTTCTTTTTCTTTAATATTTATCTTTGCTTTGATACTTTTAAATGATGCTACAAGGTATAGAAGCGTTCTTCATAAGAAAAATAAAGGGTTAGAAAAAGGTAAAATAAAAAGAACATCAGATTTAAAAAAAAGAGCCAAAGATTTAGAAGAAAAGAATAAAGATTTAGAAGATTTCGCTCACATTGTTTCCCATGATTTAAAAACACCTTTAAGAAATATATTAGCACTATCTTTTTGGTTAAGGGATGATGTAGAAAACAACAATACAGCAGCTTTTAAAGAGAACTTAATGCTATTAGATAAGCAAGTAGTTCAAATGGATTTGATAATAGACGGTGTTTTAAATTACTCTTTACAAAATGAGACAACAAGTAGTTACGAACAGATAGATTTAGATAATTTAATAAAAGATATAATCGTATTAAATAAAAACAATAATAATTGCTTAATAACTGTCAAAAAGCAGCTACCATTTGTAACAATTAACAAATCTCAAATACTTCAAATTTTTCAGAATATAATTCAGAATGCAATTAAATATAATGATAAAGAAATATGCCAAATTGAAATTGATTATACCCAAAACGATAAGTTTTATACTTTTTCAATAAAAGACAATGGTATTGGTATTGACGAAAAACACCATAAGAAAATATTTAAATTATTTGAAAAATTAGAAATAAAGAAAAATGTAGAGTCTACAGGTATAGGTTTGTCTTTGGTAAAGAAAATCGTCAAGAGAAATAAAGGTGAAATATATTTAAAAAGTCAAGTTAATGAGGGAACTACTTTTTATTTCACATTGCCAATTTAATTAAGCATATCCCAAAGTTTATCTTTTAATTCTTGCAAACCAGTTTCAGCAATAGAAGATATAAATATAGCCTTAACACCTTTTGGTAGTTCTGCTTTTATTTCTGCTTGTAATTCCTCATCCAACATATCTGTTTTAGAAATAGCTAAAAGTCTGTCTTTATCTAATAATTCAGGATTGTGCTTTTTAAGCTCATTTAAAAGAATGTCATATTCTTTATTGATATCATCACTATCTGCAGGAATTAAGAATAACAAAGCAGAATTACGCTCTATATGACGTAAAAAACGATGTCCTAAACCTTTTCCTTCTGCTGCACCTTCAATAATACCAGGGATATCTGCAATCACAAACGTCTGATGATTTCTATGTTCTACAATGCCTAAGTTTGGTTTTAACGTAGTAAAAGCATAGTCTGCAATTTTAGGTTTTGCAGATGTTAAAACAGATAATAAAGTCGATTTACCAGCATTTGGGAAACCTACTAAACCAACATCAGCTAATAACTTTAATTCCATTCTAAACCAACCATCTAAACCATCTATACCTGGCTGCGAATATCTTGGAGTTTGATTTGTAGAAGATTTAAAGTTCCAGTTTCCTAGTCCACCTTTTCCTCCTTGCAATAAAACTACTTCTTTTTGGTTTTCAGTAATTTCCACAATAATTTCATCCGTATCTGCATCTCTTATAATAGTTCCTAAAGGAACATCAATAAAAATATCTTCTGCATCATGACCAGTACTTCTACTTTTGCTTCCTGCACCACCACCTTCAGCTCTAAAATGGCGTTTAAACTTTAGATGAAACAACGTCCACATATTTTTGTCACCACGTAAAATAATGTGTCCTCCACGTCCACCATCTCCCCCGTCAGGACCACCTTTGGTAATGTACTTTTCTCTATGGAGATGCACAGAACCTTGTCCGCCTTTTCCAGAAGAAGCATATATTTTTATATAATCGACAAAATTTCCTTCAGTCATAATTGTTGTGTAATTGTTAAATTGTGTAATTGCATTGCGAACTATGTATTTAAAAGCTTATGCTTTTAAAAGAGCACAAAGTTACACATTTTAAAGGGTATCAAACACTTTTGAAATTCGTTGTGTAATTTCTTCAATAGAACCTACACCATTAATTCCATAGTATTTATTTTGAGTTTTAAAATAGCTTTCTAAAATAGCTGTTTTTGTATTGTATTCATTAAAACGATTCCTGATTTTTGTTTCATCAGTATCATCAATTCTACCACTAGTTTTTCCTCTCTCTAATAGACGCGCTACTAAAGTGTCTTCTGGAACTTCTAATGCTATCATTCCGTTTATTTCTTCTCCTTTTTCAGATAAAAAACCATCTAAAGCTTCTGCTTGAGATTCTGTTCTTGGAAAACCATCAAAAATAAAACCTTTAGCATCTGCATTTCTTTCAACTTCAGCTTTTAGCATATTAATGGTTACTTTGTCAGGAACAAGGTTTCCTTCATCCATATATTTTTTGGCCAACAAACCTAACTCAGTTTGTTTTTTAATATTGAAGCGAAAGACATCACCAGTAGAAATATGTACTAAATCGTAGCTATTTTTTAAAAATTCTGCTTGCGTTCCTTTTCCTGCTCCTGGAGGACCAAATAATACAATGTTTTTCATTTTTGGTTGTGTTGATAATTGATATATAGCTGGGTAGTTTCGACCTAATCCATTGTAATCTAATCCGTAACCAACAATAAATTTATCTTCAATATTTTTCCCGATATAATCTATTGGCAATTCTTTTCTAAATACATCTGGCTTAAAGAATAACGTAGCAACTTTTAGTTGTTTTAAGTTTTTATCTCTAAATATATTGTAAATTTCTTGGAGTGTATTACCAGTATCAATAATGTCTTCTAATATAATTACTGTTCTTCCTGTTAAATCTTCATTAATTCCTACTAATTGTTTTACTTTTTCTGTAGAAGAGGTACCACTATATGAAGCTAATTTTACAAATGAAACTTCACAGTCTCCGTTAAACTCTCTAATGAAATCTGCAGCAAAAAGAAAGCATCCATTTAAGATTCCCACAAAAACAGGAACTTCATCTTTCGGTAAATTTGCTTTTACTTGTTGCGCAAGGAATTTTACAATCGCAGAAATTTCATCCTTGTTAATATAAGGTTTAAAGTATAAATCGTGAAGTTTAATGATTTTCATGAGAATACAAATATAGTAGCTATATTTTGAATGAAGAAACCGTTTTTAATCTGACATTCCAGGAATTAAAAACGGTTTTAATTTATTTAAAAATATAATTATTTATTTTTTTCTTCTTTTTTAGAAGTGTCATACATGATTGGCGTTGCAACAAATAATGATGAATAGGTACCAACCGCTACACCAATGATTAAAGCAAACATAAACCCTTTAATAGAATCTCCACCAAATGTAAAGATTACGATCATTACTAATAATGTTGTTAATGAAGTGTTTATAGTTCTTCCTAATGTTGAACTTAATGCTCTGTCTACAACTTCGCTATATTTCCAATCTGGATGCATTCCTGTAAACTCTCTAATTCTATCAAAAATTACAACCGTATCATTTAGAGAGTAACCGACCACTGTTAGTATGGCGGCAATAAATGATTGACCAATTTCCATATCAAAAGGCATAAAGCTATAAGTAATAGAGAATACACTTAGTACAATTAATACATCATGAAAAACTGCAATTACAGCACCAATTGAGAAAGATACTTTTCTAAAACGTAATAAGATGTATAGGAAAACGACTAATAAAGAACCAAATACTGCATATAATGCTGATGTTTTAATATCATCTGCAATTGAAGGTTCTACTTTAATCGAACTCATTACACCTGCTCCTTGTTTTTCGAAACCTGGTTTAAATTGGTTGTATGAAGTTGTTCCTAAATATGATTTTAATCCTGTAAATAAAGCATTTTGAACTTCTTCATCTACGCTTTGACCTTCTTCTTCAATTTTATAAACTGTTGTAATTTTTAATTGATTATCAGAACCATAAGTTTTTACTTCAGGAGCTGTACCAAAAACGTCTTTTAAAGTTCCTGCAACTTCAGTAGCACTCATTGATTGATCGAAACGAACGACATAAGAACGGCCTCCTTTAAAGTCAACTCCTTGTTTTAATCCGATAGAGAAAATAGAAACAATTCCTGCAACTATAATTGCTCCAGAAACGATATAAGCAATTTTACGTTTCTTTAAGAACTCAACATTTATGTTTTGGAACCATCCTTTTGAAACGGTAGTGTTAAAAGTTAAATCACTTCCTTTATTTGCGGCTCTATCAATTAAAATACGTGTAATAAATACAGCTGTAAATAATGAAGTAGCAATACCAATCATTAAGGTTAATGCAAAACCTTTAATTGGTCCTGTACCAAAAACAAATAAGATAATACCTGTTAATAGGGTCGTAATGTTCGCATCAATAATTGCAGATAAAGCTCCTTTAACAGAGAATCCTTCTTCTACAGATTGTTTTAATCCTTTTTTAAGACCTAATCCTTCTTTAATTCTTTCGAAGATAATCACGTTTGCATCCACAGACATACCGATTGTTAAAATAATACCTGCAATACCAGGTAAAGTTAACACAGCACCAAAAGAGGCTAAAATTCCGAAGATGAATAAAATATTTACTACTAATGCAACATCAGCATATAAACCAGCTTTTCCATAGTATAAAATCATCCAAAGTAAAACCAAAAGAATAGCTAATCCAAAAGAAATGAAACTTGCATCAATTGCTTCTTGACCTAAAGAAGGTCCAACTATTTGTGCTTGAATCATTCTTGCAGCAGCTGGTAATTTACCCGCTTTTAATACGGTAGAAATATCTTCTGCTTCAGCAACTGTCATCGTCCCTCCAGATATAGAAGTTCTACCACCAGTAATAGCTTGATTTACAGAAGGAGCAGTGTATACATAATCGTCTAAAACAACAGCAACAAAGCTTCCAACGTTATCACCAGTCATTTTTGCCCATTGTTTCGTACCAGAACTATTCATAGTCATACTAACTTCTGGTTTGTTTAGTTGATCAAATACTTGACCTGCATCTAAAATAACATCTCCTTCAATGGTTGGTTTGTCATTTCTATTTCCTTTAATTGCATATAAACCAATTAACTCTGAACCATCATCTGCATTTGTAGATTTGTAATCCCATAAAAATTTGGTGTATTTCAATTCTATAGGTAATAAAGCTCTTATTTCTTTTTTAGCTAATAAATTGTTTACTGTTGCAGTATCTAAAACTTTAGCTTGAGCAACTAAAGAGCTTAATTGTTGTTGAGATTGTGCGACATTTGGAAATAAGTATGTAAATAAGTTCTTTTGAACTTTCGTAGAATCTGCAGTTTCACCTAATAAAGCATCAATATCATCTTTTTTAGGAGAATCTTTTTCTACATCTAAAACAGCATCATCTTTTAACAATTCAGCAACTTTAGCATTTGCAGCAAAGAAAAAGTTTTGAACTTCTGCATTTGTATGTACTTCCCAAAACTGTAATTCAGCTTTACTCGTAATTAGTTTTGTAACACGCTCAATATCTCTAGCTCCTGGCAATTCAATTTGAATTCTACCTGAGTTTCCAATTCTTTGAATTTTAGGAGACGAAACACCAAACTTATCAATTCTACTTCTTAATACTTCAAGAGTAGTAATAATAGAACTATTAATTTCTTCTTGTAAAGTTTCTTTAACGGTAGCATTCGCTTCGTTAAATGTTATTTTTTCGCTTAAAGCTTTCGTTCCAAAAATAGAAGGATCACTTAATTTTGTAGCTCCAGCAATTTTTTCAAATTCTTCAAAAAACAGGTCTAAGTAATTCGAATTACTCTCTTTCTGTCTTCCATCAGCTGCATTTAACGCATTGTTGAAAGCTTCGTTTTTTGAATCATTTGTTAAACTTTTTAAAACTTCTTTTACAGAGACTTGTAAAATTGCATTGATACCACCCTTTAAATCAAGACCAAGATTCATTTCTTTGTCTTTTACGTCATTGTAGCTATACTGTGCAACACCAATATCTAAGATGTTTTTATTGGCAACACTGTCTAAATACTTTCTTTCGAAAGTAGCTTTTTGTCTTGCGTCATTGTCAGTTACTTTACTTTTAGCATAGGTAGCTGCATCATCTTCAACTTTATTGGCTAAAAAGGTAAATGATAATTGATATAAACTCACTAATCCAAAAAGAATTGCGAATAATTTAATAAGTCCTTTGTTTTGCATGTTATTTATTTTATGTCGACCTTTTTTTAAAACGAGCAAATATAGTACATCAAAGTAGCCTAAGCAATTATTTTATCACATTTATGAAGGTGTTTTTTGAATGATTTTCTAATTACTAAATTTATAAATATTGCACAGTCTTAAATTTGCCTATATTTATTAGCTGAAATTCATAAAATCATAACGCCTAAAATATTAAAATGACACATTTATCAGATATTGCAATTGCGCAAGCAAAAACACTACAACACATAAAAAATATTGCTATTAAATTAAAGGTTGCTGAAGATGATTTAGAGATGTATGGAAAATATAAAGCGAAGCTTCCTTTGTCTTTAATTGATGATGCGAAGGTTGCTAAAAATAATTTAGTATTAGTTACTGCTTTAACTCCTACGCCAGCTGGGGAAGGTAAAACAACAGTTTCTATTGGCTTAACGGAAGGATTAAATAAAATAGGTAAACAAGCTACAGTTGTCTTAAGAGAGCCGTCATTAGGTCCTGTTTTTGGAATAAAAGGTGGAGCTGCCGGTGGGGGGTATTCCCAAGTTGTGCCTATGGAAGACATTAACTTGCATTTTACAGGTGATTTTAACGCTGTTGAAAAAGCCAATAATCTACTGTCTGCTTTAATTGATAACAATATCCAAAGCAAAACCAATAATCTAAATATAGATCCTAGAACAATTCTTTGGAAACGTGTCATAGATATGAACGATCGTTCTCTAAGAGATATTACAATTGGGTTAGGAGGAACTTTAAATGGAGTTCCAAGACAAGATGGGTTTAATATTACTCCTGCTTCAGAAGTGATGGCTATTCTCTGTATGGCATCAGATCTGGATAATTTAAAGAAAAGATTAGGTGATATTTTTATAGGTTTTAGATATGATAATACACCTGTCTTTGCTCGTGATTTAAAAGCGGAGAATGCAATGGCAATTTTATTAAAAGATGCTATAAAACCGAATTTGGTTCAAACTTTAGAAGAGAATCCGGCTATAATTCATGGAGGTCCTTTTGCAAATATAGCGCAAGGAACCAATACAATCATTGCTACTAAAATGGGGTTGTCTTTATCTAATTACGTAGTTACAGAAGCAGGTTTTGGGGCAGATTTAGGAGCGGAAAAATTCTTGAATATAAAATCACAATTTGCAAATCTAAATCCTAAATGTGTCGTTTTAGTCGCTACAATTAGAGCTTTACGTCACCATGGAGGAGCAAAACCACAAGAATATAATACACCAAATTTAAAAAAGGTTGTTGAAGGGTTTAAAAACTTGGAAAAGCATATAGAGAATATTAGAAAATTTAATATTGAGCCAGTTGTGGCAATAAATTCTTTTATATCTGATTCAGATCAAGAAGTAGATTTTATAATTGAAAAATGTGCAAGTTTAGGCGTTGAAGCAGTTTTGTCTGAAGGTTGGGCAAAAGGAGGTGAAGGAACTAAAAATTTAGCAAAAGCAGTTGTAAATGTGGTTGAAAATAAAGCGACTCAATACAAACCTTTATATGAATGGAAATCTCCAATAAAAGAAAAAATAGAAATTATTGCGAAAGAAATTTACGGTGCAGCAAACGTGGAATACAGTAAGCTAGCGCAGTTAAATTTAAGGCGAATCGACAGATTAGGATTTAACGATTTTGCGATTTGTATGGCAAAAACACAAAAATCTTTTTCTGATAATCAATCATTAATAGGAAGGCCAGAAGGTTTTACCGTAACTGTAAGAGAAATTGAAATAGCTGCAGGAGCGCAATTTGTAATTCCTGTTTTAGGAAAAATGATGCGCATGCCTGGTTTACCTGCAATTCCTGCTTCAGAAAACATGACGATTGATAATAATGGTGTTATCTCTGGATTGTCTTAGTTTATAGAGTAAAAAAAATATTAACCATAAAAAAAACCAGCCTTTTGGCTGGTTTTTTTTATGGTTAATATAGAAAGAAGTAACTATATTTTATAATTCTAATAAGCCGTTTGTTTTAGAAACACCAGTTGCAGATTCTTGCATGTGTGTTTTTTCAGCATCACTTAAGTTTATTTCTACAATGCTTTCAATTCCGTTTTTACCTAAAATAACAGGAACTCCAATACATAAATCATTTAAGCCGTATTCACCTTCTAATAAAACTGAACAAGGAAATATTTTCTTTTGATCACAAGCTATCGATTGCACTAATGCACTAACTGCAGCTCCAGGAGCATACCAAGCAGAAGTACCTAATAAACCTGTTAATGTTGCGCCACCAACTTTGGTGTCTTGTAAAACTTGTTCTAATCTTTCTTCAGAAATAAATTCAGAAACAGGAACAGAGTTACGAGTTGCAAGTCTAGTTAAAGGAACCATTCCTTTATCAGAATGACCTCCAATTACCATTCCGTCTACATCAGAAATAGGAGCTCCTAAAGCTTCTGCTAATCTATATTTGAAACGTGCAGAATCTAATGCGCCACCCATTCCAATAATTCTGTTTTTAGGTAGACCTGTCGTTTTATGAACTAAATAAGTCATTGTATCCATAGGATTAGAAACAACAATTATAATTGTATTTGGTGAATGCTTTATTAAACTAGCAGAAACCATCTTTACAATTCCAGCATTAATCCCAATTAATTCTTCACGAGTCATTCCTGGTTTTCTAGGAATTCCTGATGTTATTACGCAAATATCAGAATTCGCAGTTTTGGTATAATCGTTTGTGCTTCCAGTAATTTTTGTGTCAAATCCATTTAGTGAGGCAGTTTGCATTAAATCCATTGCTTTACCTTCGGCAAAACCTTCTTTAATATCTAAAATAACAACTTCTGCTGCGAAGTCTTTAATCGCTATGTATTCTGCACAACTTGCACCCACTGCACCTGCACCAACAACTGTAATTTTCATATAAATATATTTTAATTGTGTTAATTTAAAAGAGATACAAAAGTATGATAAATAATTGAAAACTATATATTTAATAAATTAAAAAAGACATCATAAAATGATGTCTTTTTTAACTAAAATAATATTTTATTGTTACCGAAGACTTATTGCTATTCCTAAATTTACAGTATTATACTCTTGTAAAGTATAGCTTCCAAAGATTTTGAAAAAACCTAAACTTAATCTACTTCCAATAGTTGTTCTAAAACTACCTGCGTCAAATTCAGAGTTAATTGGATCAGATATTGTTCTTGAAAGAGGTCCGTAATTTAAAGTGTAATCTCCTGTCATTTTAAGAGTTGAGTTTCCTGCGCCATATCCTATTCCTCCATAAAAGTTTATAATAGGAAAATTCAATGATGCAATTGCCTGAACCGTGTAAGAATTCAATTTAAATTCTGCTAATCCATCCTGAACAGAAATATCACCACTACTATTTATATTGTAATCAACAGTCATCGTCGTATAGGCTGCTAGTAGAGAGACATGTAAGGGTGTTTTATCGATTGGTCCAAACCAACTAGTAATTTCTTTTTTTAGTCCAATACCAAACAAACGACCTTTTACATTATCATCTCCAATTTTAGGGACTAAGCGTAGACTTACTTCAAATTTTGCAGGCAAGCCTAGACTTAACTGAACTGCTGGAGCAGGAACTGCACTTAATGGTAAACTCTCTTTTTTACCTCCTGGAGCATTAAAGGTTGTGTTATAAGTAACATTGTTTTCTGCGAAACTAATAGTTGTAAGTGGTCTCGTGTTTTCCGAGCCAGCAAAAGTAGCAGCTGTGATTGAACCTGTATTGATAGATGTTAATCCAGATAGACTAAACATTTCTTCTTCTTCTGGGGCAAATGATGCATTTAAACCGATTGCTATATCGAAACCAAAAGGTTTATGAACTTTAGCTGTATGATACCAACCATTATTCATACCATAAATTAAACCTTTCATAGCAGGGTTGACGTAAGCATCGATTAACTTAGCTCGATCATTACTGTCTGCCAAAAGGTATCCTTCAAAACCGTCTTGAGCTTTTGTATTAGAAGTTAAGGCGAAAACACTTATAAAAATTAAAATACACTTTTTCATGCTGTAATTGTTTTTAGTTAATATTTAAATTTGATATTATTCTTAGCTAAGATATAAAATAAAAAAAAACACTCTTAAAATAAGAGTGTTTTTTATTCGACTGTAAATCAATTAATTATGCATCTATATTAGCGTACTTCGCATTTCTTTCTATAAAGTCTCTACGCGGTGGAACTTCATCCCCCATTAACATAGAAAATACTCTATCAGCTTCAGTAGCACTATCAATTACAACTTTTCTTAAAGTTCTAAATTCAGGATTCATTGTGGTATCCCAAAGTTGGTCAGCATTCATTTCACCAAGACCTTTATAACGTTGTATATTCACAGTACCGCCCATTTGTTGCGCAATTAAATCACGTTGATTGTCATCCCAAGCATATTCTCTTTTTTGACCTTTTTTCACTAAATATAGAGGCGGAGTTGCAATGTAGATATACCCTTGTTCTACCATTTCTCTCATATATCTAAAGAAGAATGTTAATATTAATGTAGCAATGTGAGAACCATCGACATCGGCATCACACATAATAACTACTTTATGGTAACGTACTTTAGATAAATTTAACGCTCTTGGATCTTCTTCTGTACCTATAGAAACACCTAAAGCTGTAAACATATTTTTGATTTCTTCATTTTCAAAAACCTTATGTTGCATCGCCTTTTCAACATTCAAGATTTTTCCACGAAGTGGAAGAATCGCCTGAAAGTTTCTATCACGCCCTTGCTTTGCTGTTCCACCTGCAGAATCTCCCTCAACTAAGAAAATTTCACATTGTGCTGGATCAGTTTCTGAACAATCAGATAATTTACCAGGTAAACCACCAATAGACATGACCGTTTTACGTTGTACCATTTCTCTGGCTTTACGCGCTGCGTGTCTTGCTGTTGCTGCTAAAATTACTTTTTGAACAATTATTTTAGCATCATTAGGGTTTTCTTCTAAGTAGTCCGTTAACATTTCTGAAACTGCTTGAGAAACTGCAGAAGATACATCCCTATTTCCTAATTTGGTTTTAGTTTGTCCTTCAAATTGTGGCTCTTGTACTTTTACAGAAATAATTGCAGTTAATCCTTCACGGAAATCATCACCAGCAATTTCGAACTTTACATTTTTAAGTAATCCAGATTCATCTGCATATTTTTTTAATGTATGCGTTAAACCTCTTCTAAAACCAGATAAATGCGTTCCTCCTTCATGTGTGTTAATATTGTTTACATAAGAATGTAAATTCTCTGAGTACGAAGTATTATAAACCATCGCAACTTCAACAGGAATTCCATTTTTCTCACCTTCCATTGAAATTATATTCGCAGTTAATTGCTCGCGAGTAGAATCTAAATATCTAATGAACTCAGGCAATCCTTCATCACTATGAAAAACCTCTGTAGTAAAATTCCCTTCATCATCAGCTGTACGGTTATCTGTTAAAGTAATTGTAATTCCTTTATTTAAATAAGACAATTCTCGCAAACGAGATGCCAACGTATCATAGTTGAATTCCGTAGTTTGTGTAAAAATAGTCTTGTCTGGTAAAAAAGTAACAACGGTTCCGTTAAAGTCAGTTTCTCCAATAGTTTTTACAGGATATAATGCTTTTCCTTTAGAATATTCTTGTTGCCAAAGTTTACCATCTTTATGAACGGTTGCAGTTAAGTGTTCTGATAATGCGTTTACACAAGAAACACCTACACCATGTAAACCTCCAGAAACTTTGTAAGAATCTTTATCAAATTTACCTCCAGCACCAATCTTTGTCATTACAACCTGTAAAGCAGAAACGCCTTCTTTTTCGTGTATTCCAACAGGAATTCCACGACCATTATCTTTAGTTGTAACAGAATTATCTTCGTTAATAGTAACATTAATTGTGTCACAATAACCACCCATAGCTTCATCAATAGAGTTATCTACAACTTCATATACTAAATGGTGTAAACCTCTCGTACCAACATCTCCAATATACATAGATGGACGCATTCTTACATGCTCCATCCCTTCTAATGCCTGAATACTGGAAGCATCATAATTATTTTTTTTGTCTTCGCTCATTATAAAAGTGAATTATTAATTTTTTAGGTTGATGAAATCCGTTTTAAAAACGAACTTATTAAACCCAAATTTACGATTTTATCAATTGATTTAAAGTCTTTTTAGCGATTTTGTTTTAAAATTATCAACATTTGTTAAAAACGGAAAAACTCCTTAAATGGCTTAAAAATGATTTTAATTTTAATTTATCAAATTTTAATGTAGATCGAAATTTAGTAAATTAAAAAAATCTCGCATTTGCGAGATTTTTAAAGATACTTTTTTTTGAAATCAAAGAAATTACGTCTAGTTTCTAATAATCTTTACATTCATTTCTTCTACTTTTTTATCGGATAAGATAGAAGGTGCATTAAATAATAAATCTTCAGATGAACCTGTTTTTGGAAATGCCATTACTTCTCTGATAGAAGCTTTCTTTTCTAAAATCATCATTAATCTGTCAACTCCCCACGCAATTCCTCCATGAGGTGGGGCTCCGTATTGAAAAGCTTTGTACATCGTTCCAACACTTTTCATCATTTCTTCTTTATCGTAACCCATATTTTTATAAGTTGCTTCTAAAATTTCTGATTTGTGTGCACGAACTGAACCTCCACCAATTTCATAACCATTTAAGATTAAATCGTATTGTTGGGCAATTATTGTTCCTATTTCTTCTCCTTCTCCATTCATGTGCTTTTCTAAATCATAGATTGCTGGCATGGAAAAAGGGTTGTGTGTAAATGTCCATCGTCCTTCCTCTGTTTTTTCAAACATAGGAAAATCTATGACCCAAGCAGGACGTAATTCTTTAGGATTAATCAATTTTAAAATACGTCCCATTTCTTGACGAACAGCATCTAAAGCTTTATTTGCCGTTGCAGTATCTGCTGCTGAGAAAAATACAATATCTCCAATTTGAGCATCTGTAGCTTTGATAATGTTCGCTGCAATTTTTTCACCTAAAAACTTAATAATTGGTGATTGTAAATCGTTTTCATTTACAATAATGTATGCCAAACCACCTAAACCATTTTGTTGCGCAATGGCAGTTAAATTTTCAATCTGACCTTTAGACATTCTCTTGTTTCCTTGCTCTTTTGCAGAAACTTTAATACATTTTACAATTCCGCCGTCATCAATAGGTTTACTAAAAACTTGGAATGTTGTATCTTTTACAATATCTGTAATATCTTGCATTTGCAAATTAAAACGTAAATCTGGTCTATCACAACCATATTTATCTATCGCGTTTTTATATGTAATCACTTCAAAAGGATGCAGAATCCATTTGTTACCATATATTTTTCTGACGATTTCATTAAACATTTTCGTATTTAAATCTATGATTTGCTGCATACTTGCATATGCCATTTCAATATCTAATTGTGTAAATTCTGGCTGACGATCTCCACGTGAATCTTCATCTCTAAAACAACGAGCAATCTGAAAGTATTTTTCAAATCCACCCACCATTAACATTTGTTTAAACTGTTGTGGTGCTTGTGGAAGTGTGTAAAAAGCACCTGCTTGTTTCCTAGTAGGAACAATAAACTCTCTTGCCCCTTCATCAGTTCCTGCAGTTAGAATAGGTGTTTCGATTTCTAAAAATTCTTCTTCATCTAAGATGTCACGTAATAATTTAATTACTTTATGACGATTTACGATTGCTTTGCGAACTTCATCATTTCTATGATCTAAAAATTTGTATTGAAAACGAACATTTTCATTCGATTTCATGGCTCTTTTTATTTCAAAAGGAAGTGTTTTAGATAAATTTAATATTTCTAAACCAGCTGTTTCTAATTCAATTTTACCAGTTCTTAGACCTGCATTGTAATCATCTTCTTTTCTTTGAACAACAACTCCAGTAACCATAATTACTGTTTCTGGTTTTAATTTTACCAATTCATCTAAGTTTGGAAATGTTTCTCTGCTTAAACGTACTTGAAAAATTTGGTTACTTGAATCTCGTAAATCAATGAAAATTAATTCTCCATGATCACGCACACTTGCAACCCAACCTGATAAGGTAACATCTTCTTTAATTGAGTTTTCTGATAATTGAGAAATTTTATGTGTTCTGTATTCTTCTTTTATTACAATCGGAATTTCAGGAAGAACATCTTCTTCTTGTTTTTTGTTTTTTGTTTCTTGGTTTTTGGTTGCTAGTTCTTGGCTTCCTAATTCTTGTTTTTTTATTCTTGTTTCTTTATCAGAGATAGAAGATAAAATCTCTTCACGAATCACTTTTCCAGAAGCACCTTTTCCAATTATTCCAATAACTTTACCAACAAGAATTCCTGCTTTTCCTTGATTACCTCCCTTAATATCATTTGCAATGACCTCATTTTGGGCAATTACTTTTAGAACAGCAACTTTGATTTTTTCATCGGAAATCGTGTTTTCTTCAAAATACGAATTGTAGTCAAATTTTCTGTCTTTTAAATAGCGAATAATTGCATTTTGAACTAAAACTGCTGTGATTTTTTCAGCTTTAAAAAGTTGAAAAATTTCTGTTAAATGGGCAACATCGTGAATATCTTTATATTCATCAGCACCAATATTATTTACCAATGTTTTTGCAACAAAAGAAGCATCCTTTATAACATTATTAATGGCAACAAAAGTTTTAGCACGTAAAGAATCAGCAGTAAAAAACTTTGCGTCTTGGGGTAAAACACCACCTTTAATCAATATCGATTCTACGGCAAAAGGCAAAGAATTAACATCAATAGTGATGCTTTTAACAACCTCTTTTATATTAACAAAAGGCAAATCTGGTTCAGAAATAAAACGGTAATCAGCTTCAAACTCTTTTGTACGCATTGTTTTGGTTTGCTTTAAATCAGCATCCCATAAAACCGTAGTTTGTTCTGGTCTAAATTCTTTGTTTTCTAAATAATAGTTTACTTGCTTTTCAATTTCTTCCTTTAAAGCGTCCACCATAAACTTAAAAGAATTTAAGTTTTTGATTTCTGTTCTTGGGTTTAAATTATACGTATGTTTTTTACGAAGAGAAACAGAAACATCCGATTTAAACTCACCTTTTTCAAGATTTGCTTCGGATATTTTTAAATTCTGAACAATTCTTTGAATGTATTGTGCATAGGTTGATGCGTCTTCGATATGACGAATACAAGGCTCTGTTACTATTTCAATTAACGGAACTCCGGCTTTGTTGAAGTCGACTAAAGAAACTTTCTTTTCGTGCATTAATTTAGCAGCATCTTCTTCTATATGAACCTGTGTTAGATTCACTGTAAATTGCGATCCATCATTTCTAAAACAAGAAACTTCTCCATCAGGAATTACAGGATTGTGAAACTGCGTAATTTGAATATTCTTCGGATTATCTGGATATTCGTAATGTTTCCGATCCCAAGAAATTACTTCATTTTCGAAAGTAGATTTTACCGCTTTTCCAAAATAAATAGCTTTGGTAATTGCTTCTTTATTAAGGGAAGGCAAAACGCCCATTTGTCCTGTACAGACTGAACATATATTTTGATTTGGTTTTTCTATTTCTTGATTTGCACAAGAACAGAATAATTTTGTTTTCGTATTTAATCGAACGTGGGTTTCTATCCCAATAACCAACTCTAATTCGTGTACTTTTAGTAACTCCTTTAATTGCTCCAGTTCCATTATATCGTATCTTTTAAGAAGTTAGCAAACTTCAAAACGAGTTCGTCATTGTTTTTTGCAGCTGTAATTTGTAAACCTGTTTCAGTTCCTTGGGGCACTGTTATTGTTGGCAATTGCCCTAAACTAAAACCGACTGTATAGGCATCAGATAAATACATAGATAAAGGATCTTTTAAGCTGTCACCTATTTTTGGTGGTGAATTAGGCGTTACAGGGGATAAAATAATATCCACTTCTTTGAAGTCTTTTTCAAAACTTTCCCCAATTTGATCTCTTAAATTTAATCCTTTTAAATAAATTTCATCAGAAAAACCTTGCGATAAAACTTGATTTCCACCAACAATTCTACGTTTTGTTTCTTCTGAAAAATTATCTGAACGTGTTATAGAATAGGTTTCTTTTAGATTTTCACCTTCGATTCTATTTCCATAATTTGTACCATCTAACCTTGATAAGTTAGAGGCAGTTTCTGCCATTGCTAATGTGTAATATGTAGAGACTAAGGTCTCTGATTCAAAGAAATCTAATTCTTTTACTTGAATTCCTTTTGCTTTTATTTTTTCTATGGATATTAAAAAATCTGATTTTATTTGCGCTTCAATTGCGTCATTTTCTATAAAATTTTTAAAATAGCCAACCGTTTTTATTTCATCAGAATTTAAAATGTTTTTTTCTAAAATAATTGAAGATTGATATGTAGTTTGATCTTTTATATCTTTCCCACTCATCGCATTTAACAAAATTCTGATGTCTTCAATAGATTTTGCAATTGGTCCCACACAATCTGTAGAAGATGCATACGCCATTAATCCAAAACGTGAGATTCTTCCATACGTTGGTTTAAAACCATACACCTTATTGTAACCTGCAGGTTGGCGAATAGAACCTCCTGTGTCTCCACCAATTGAAAAAACAGTAAAGTCTTTTGCAACATTTACTGCAGAGCCTCCACTTGAACCTCCACCAACTAAATCGGGATTTATAGCATTTTTTACAGCTCCAAAAATGGTGTTTTCAGAAGAAGATCCATGTCCAAAACTATCGCAATTTTCTTTTACTAAAGGAATTGCGCCAGCATCTAATAATTTTTGAATGGCAGTTGCAGTGTATGGAGATTTGTAATTTTTCAACAAATCAGAACTTGCTGTTGCGTAAGTGCCTTGCAGCATGTAAACATCTTTAATTCCAAAAGGGATTCCTTCTAACAAACCAATTGCTGAACCACTTTTAATTTTAGCATCTACTTTTGCAGCCAATTCTAAAGCCAAAGCATCTAAAATTGAATTCACTGTATTATGACTGTTTGATTTTAATAAATCTAATCTTTCTTGCACCAATTGTGTACAAGAAATTTCTTTGTTCACCATTTGCTGATGAATTCTATGTATTTGAGACTTCATAACTATTCTTCTATTACTTTAGAAACTACTAAATAGCCGTTCTTTTCTCTTGGAAAATTTTCTATGATAATTTGTTTTTCGATTTGTGGGCTATCAACTACAACATCCTCTCTTAAATCATTTAAAGACACTGCATTATTATGGGTATTATTAAAGAAATTATTATTTGTTGAATTTGCATTTTTAATGGCCTCAAATAATTTGTTCACCGATTTAGATGGCTGTGCTCCTTTAATACTAGACAATACGTCTACCGTCATAATTTTACTCATTTCTCTCTTTTTTTTAATTCAAAAAAAAGCCTTCCAAATTTGGAAGGCTTTATTTATATATTTTAAACAATAACCTTCTTACCCTAACAATTAGGATTAATAAAATTAAGATTGCTATTATTTATGGTCATTTTAAATTTTTAATATGGACAAATATATGTTAAAAGAATTATACAGAAATCTCTTTTTTATGTTTTTATATAATACTTATTGTATTGGTAAAATATTGATATTTAATTATTAAATCAATAAAAAAAGAGATTAAAACACACCAACAATTTATGTGTAAACCATTGGTGCGTTAATTAATTCAGTAAATTCAAATCCAACACTTGTTTGGTGATGCAAATAACCGAATTTTAATATTTATTGTAAGTCAAAATTCATAAATGTATTTTAGTATTAAACAAAAAATAGCAATTTTGTATTAAAGTGTAATTAAAAAAGTTTTTTTTGAAGGATTTTTTTCTTTAAATCAAATTAAATAAAAAAAGATATAATAAAATTTGTTCAAATAAGAATTGCTTTCTACATTTGTACCTCAATGAAAAGACAATTAAACATTTGGTGGTGGAGCTCTCTTATTTAATAAGTGAGACTGACCTATATGTAAATAACATAAAAAAAAGGCTTATCTCACGATAAGCCTTTTTTGCATTTATAAAACGTCATTTCGAGAAGGTTACGATAAAGTAATTTCTTCATAAATATACAGATTGCGACAGTAAATGAAAATTTTTGGTTGGCAATGACATAGAAAAAAATGAAAAAAATACAGTTTAAAACAATTTTTAAAACGAAGATAGCAGACACAGTTACTCCAGTAGGGTTGTATTTGCGTTTTAGAGATACATACGCAAATACACTTTTATTAGAGAGTTCAGATTATCATAGTAAAGAAGAAAGTTTCTCTTTTATTGCGATTGAGCCTGTGGTTTCGATAATAGCAGAAAATCATCATTTGAGTATTTCTCACAAAGGAATACAGTTAGAAAATCAAAAAATTGGAAGAAATTTTAATTCGATCTTCGAAAGTTACAGTGAAACTATTGCTTTAGATTGTCCTGCAGAGTTAAAATCTTTTAACGGTTTATATGGGTACACAACCTACGATTCTGTTCAGTATTTCGAAAACATAGAGATAACTGTTCCTGATGCACCGTCTGCAATACCCTTAATGCAATATAGTTTTTACAGATTTATTATTGCAATCAATCATTTTAATGATGAAATGACGTTGATAGAAAATATAGAAGAAGGATCAGAATCACGTATCAATGAAATCCAAACAATTATAGATGCACAAGCATTCAATACTCAAAAATTTGAAATTTCAGGAGATGAAACTTCAAACATTACAGGCGAGGATTTTAAAGAATATGTTGTAAAAGCAAAAGCCCATTGTAAAAGAGGAGACGTTTTTCAGTTGGTGTTATCTCGACAATTTCAACAAAAATTTAAAGGAGATGAATTTAATGTGTATCGAGCATTACGTTCTATAAATCCTTCGCCCTATTTATTTTATTTCGATTACGGTTCTTTTAAATTGATGGGTTCTTCACCAGAAGCACAAATTAAAATATCAGGAGGAAAAGCGACGATCAATCCAATTGCTGGTACGTTCAGAAGAACTGGTGATATGGCAGAAGATATTAAATTAGGAAAAAAGTTATCTGCAGATAAAAAAGAAACAGCAGAGCATGTAATGTTGGTCGATTTAGCTCGAAACGATTTAAGTAAACACGCAGATAATGTTACCGTTGATGTTTTTAAAGAAGTGCAATATTTTAGCCATGTTATTCATTTAGTTTCAACAGTTTCAGGTAAATTAAAAGGAAATCCGATTGAAATTGTAGGTGATACTTTTCCTGCAGGAACATTAAGCGGCGCACCAAAATACAAAGCAATGCAGTTAATTGATAAGTATGAAAATCAATCTCGAGGCTTTTATGGTGGTGCAGTGGGTATTATTGGATTGGATGGTTCTGTGAATTTGGCAATTGCAATTCGTTCTTTTGTAAGTAAAAGTAATGTGTTGTATTATCAAGCAGGTGCTGGCATTGTGATTCATTCTGACGAAGAAAAGGAATTACAAGAAGTAAATAATAAATTAGCAGCGTTAAAGAAAGCGTTGACTTTAGCAGAAGATATTTAAAAATAACTTCTGGCTATTAACTAATCGCTAATAGCCAGAAGCCAAAAGATTTTAAAATGAAAATATTAATTTTAGATAATTACGATTCGTTTACCTACAATTTGGTACACATGGTAGAAAAAATTACAGGAAATTTTCCTGCAGTTTATAGAAACGATGAAATCAGTATTGAAGATGTAGATTATTACGACATAATTATGTTGTCTCCAGGACCAGGAATCCCTGATGAAGCAGGTATCTTAAAAGATGTAATTAGAACGTATGCAGGTAGAAAACCTATTTTCGGAGTCTGTTTAGGATTGCAAGCAATTACAGAGGTTTTCGGAGGAAAAATCATCAATTTAGAAGATGTTTTTCATGGGGTTGCAACAGAAATGACTGTAATAGATAAAAGTGCTATTATTTTTAAAGATGTTCCAAAAATATTTTTAGCTGCACGTTATCATTCTTGGGCAGCAACAGATGAGAGTTTTCCAGAAGAAATACAAGTAACTGCAAGAGACGAAGACGGTTTAATCCAAGCAATAGAACATAAAATATTTCCAATTTCAGCAGTCCAATTTCATCCAGAATCAATATTAACAGATGTTGGAGAGCAGTTATTGAGAAACTTTATAAATAGTGTCAAAAAGTAACCAAATTAAAAGTTGATAAAGTTTTGAGGTAAATTTGCAAACCGAGTTTATTACTTTCAAACTTTTAGAATTTAATTAAAATGAAAGCAATTTTAAACAAATTATATAATCACGAAAGATTGTCTAAAGCTGAAGCAAAACAAATCCTAATAGAGATTGCTGCAGATAAATATAATGATGCACATTTAGCGTCATTTATGACTGTTTTTATGATGCGTCCAATTACAGTAGATGAGCTTTCTGGTTTTAGAAATGCGTTAAAGGAACTCTCAATAAAAGTAGATCTTTCAGATTATAATACGATTGATATTGTTGGAACTGGTGGTGATGGGAAAGATACATTTAATATCTCTACTCTAACTTCATTTATTGTTGCAGGAACTGGACAGAAAGTAGCAAAACATGGTAATTACTCTGTGTCTTCACAATCTGGTTCTTCAGATATGTTAGAGAGTTTTGGATACAATTTCACAAATGATGAAAGTGTGCTGAGAGAACATTTAGAGAAAGCTAATATTTGTTTTTTACATGCACCAAAATTTCATCCGGCAATGAAAGCAGTCGGGCCAACAAGAAAAGCATTGGCTTTAAAAACGTTCTTTAATATATTAGGACCTTTGGTAAACCCGAGTTCGCCAAAAAACCAACTTCTAGGAACTTTTAATTTAGAAATTGCGCGTTTATACAATTACATTTTACAAGAAGAAGATATCAATTACGGAATCGTACATGCTTTAGATGGTTATGATGAAATTTCTTTAACAAGCGGATTTAAACTCTTTACTAAAAATGGAGAACAAATAATAAATCCGGAAGATATAGGGCAGAAAAGAATTCAACAATCAGAAATTTTTGGAGGAAATTCTGTTGCGGATGCAGCAAAAATTTTTAAAACTATTTTAGAAGGAAAAGGAACAGAAGCACAAAATAATGTGGTTTTAACAAACGCAGCATTTGCTTTAAAAGTTGTTGACGAAACAAAGAGTTTTGAAACTGCTTTTTCAACAGTAAAAGATTCGCTTTTTGGATTAAAAGCAAAACAAGCATTAGAAACATTAGTACATATTTAAAATAAAAATTTGTATCGAGATGTTTTATAAATTACAACGCATAAAATGGCAAAAAAGAAAAGCAATTTAATTTCAATTATTCCTGCATTTTTATTCATGGGAGCTGCAGTTGGTATTCAAACAAAGAATATTATTACACATACTGTGATCGGATTAATTGTTGGAGTTATAGTTTACTTTTTTTTAAGTAATAGAAATAAAAAAATTAATAATTAAAAGTCATAATATGACAATACTAGATAAAATAATTGCATTTAAAAAGAAGGAAATTACTAAGATAAAAACAGAAGTTCCTGTTAAAAAATTAGTTGAAAGTCCGAGTTTTGGAAGAACTACCTTTTCATTAAAAAAATCATTGTTAGAAGTTGGTTCTACTGGTATTATTGCTGAGTTTAAGCGCCAATCACCGTCCAAAGGAATCATCAATGATACAGCAACAATTGCAGAAGTTACCAACGGGTATTTAGATGCAAATGTCGCTGCTCAATCTATTTTAACGGATACTTCTTTTTTCGGTGGGACAATAGCAGATTTGATGGAGGCAAGGATTATCAATCAACAAAAACCAATTTTAAGAAAAGATTTTATTGTTGATGGATTTCAAATTGTGGAAGCCAAAGCAATTGGAGCAGATGTAATTCTATTAATTGCTTCTTGTTTAACTTCAGAAGAGTTGAAAAATTACGGAAATTTAGCTGGAGATTTAGGAATGGAAGTTTTATATGAAGTGCATACACAGCAAGATTTAGATAAGATTAATGATTTAGACAACAAAATAATCGGAATCAATAATAGAAATTTAAAAACTTTTGAGGTTGATATAGATAACTCGATCAAATTAGCAAATCAAATTCCAGATAGTTGTATAAAAATTGCTGAAAGTGGTATTTCTGATCCAAGAATTATTATGGGTTTAAAAGAATATGGTTTTCACGGATTTTTAATAGGTGAAAACTTTATGAAGGAAGAAAATCCCGGAGATGCTTGTCAAGATTTTATCAATCAAATACGTTAAAAGAAAGTGTAACTCGGTAATTTTGCCCTACTCTATAGAAATAAAAAACGATAGTATATAAAGTTTGAGTAAAAAAAAATAAACTCAAAAAAAATGCACGATTAAACAATATTTATGATGAAGATAAAGGTTTGTGGAATGAAATTCATAGAAAATATTCAAGATGTTGCAGCGTTGCAACCTGACTATTTGGGTTTTATTTTCTATGAAAAATCGAAAAGAAATTTTGAAGG
>CEST01027435.1_pt1 | contig 25308 bp, 21 predicted proteins | sample 326921 | NCBI WGS metagenome assembly CEST01 (sample SAMEA2621509, study PRJEB7988) | marine metagenome | biome: marine biome (ENVO:00000447); feature: surface water layer (ENVO:00002042); material: "saline water (ENVO:00002010), including plankton (ENVO:xxxxxxxx)" | depth 5 m
TTAGCAAATGCTACTTACATTCTAGTAATAAAAGGAAGCAGAGGAACCACCACTAAAAAAATAGTAATAAATAATTAATAATTTAAAAATACTAAAGTAAAAAACCTCTTCAATTGAAGAGGTTTTTTACTTTAAATAAGATACAAATATGAAGTAGGTCTGACTTAACTATAAATACAAGCTTAACTATTTACTATTCGGTATTATCAAAAATTTAATAATACATAACATTTAGCTTTTTTAACTTGGCTTTTCTATAGAGATAGAGTTAATTGAGATTCTTATATTTACATAAAGGAAGTTTTAATTCTAACAACGTTTTCTTGTGAAAAGAATAGTTTCCGTAACAGAATCAATATCATAATAAATATATCTTTTAATGAATAAAATAATTCTTATAAGTTTATCTCTACTAATAACAGGTAGCATTTTTGGACAAAAAAATGACAAAAAAATTAATATTCTATCTGAGAAAATAGAACACAAAGTAATTGAATGGAGAAGACACCTTCATCAAAATCCAGAGTTGTCTAATAGAGAGTTTAAAACAGCTAAATATATAGAAAAACACTTGAGAAGTCTTGGAATTACTGTTCAAACAGGAGTCGCTAAGACAGGAGTTGTTGGAATATTAAAAGGTGAAAAGCCAGGAAAAGTTGTCGCATTAAGAGCTGATATAGATGCGCTTCCAGTAACAGAGAGGAATGATTTATTGTTTAAATCCACTATAAAAACCACCTATAACGAAAAAGAAACAGGGGTAATGCACGCTTGTGGACATGATTCTCATATTGCTATTTTGATGGGTGTTGCAGAAATATTGTCTCAAATGAAAAGTGATATTAGTGGAACGGTAAAGTTTATCTTTCAACCGGCAGAAGAAGGAGTTCCAAAAGGTGAAGAAGGGGGTGCAAAAATGATGGTTAAAGAAGGTGTATTGAAGAACCCAGATGTAGATGCTATCTTTGGACTACACATCGCTGCAGGGTTAAACTCTGGACAAATAAATTATAGACCCGGAGGTATTATGGCTGCCTCTCAAGCATATGAAATTAATGTTAGTGGCAAGCAAGCCCATGGGTCAAGACCTTGGGCCAGCGTAGACCCTATTGTTGCCTCAGTTCAAATAATAAACGGATTACAAACAATTATTAGTAGAGAGTCTGAATTAACCAAGGAAGGTGCCGTTATAACTGTTGGAATGATTAATGCTGGAATAAGAAATAATATTATTCCTGAAAAAGCAACGATTATTGGCACTATAAGAACCTTAGATTATGGAATGCAAGACTTTATTAATAAACGAATGCAAGAAATGGTTCCAGGTATAGCAAAAGCATTTAGAGCAGAGGCAACTATAGACATAGACGAAGGATATCCAATTACGTTCAATCATTTAGAATTAACAAGTCAGATGCTCCCTACTTTACAACGAATTGCATCTACAGAAAATGTTATCGAGATTGATGCGATAACTGGAGCAGAAGATTTTTCTTTTTTTCAGCAAAAAATACCTGGATTGTACTTTTTTTTAGGAGGGAAGCCATCACACATAAAACCAGGAGGCGTTTTAGAAGGACATCATACACCTCAATTTCTTTTAGATGAAAGCAGCTTTATTCTAGGAGTAAGAACTTTATCTGCTTTAGCACTAGATTACTTAGAGCAATAAGATTTATTCTAAAATAGATGAAAAGACACTAACTTATTAAAACATAAAAACAGGCAATTCTGCCTGTTTTTATGTTTTATATTATCCTATGGTTTTATATATTAAAACCAATACTTACATTTAACTTGGTAGCAATTAACTTTGTAATTCTTTCCTTAACTTCAGGAATCTTAACGCTTTCTAATACCGTATTGGCAAAAGCATACATTAGCAAAGCTCTAGCTTCTTTTTTTGGAATTCCACGTTGTTGCATGTAAAATAAAGCCTGTTCATCTAATTGACCAATGGTACAACCATGGGAACATTTAACATCATCTGCAAAAATTTCTAATTGAGGCTTGGCATTGATTGTAGATTTATCACTAACCAAAATATTATTATTTTTTTGATATGCATTGGTTTTTTGTGCTTCTTTCTCAACAATAACTTTCCCATTGAAAACACCTGTAGAACGTTGGTCAAAAATCCCTTTATAGTCTTGGTGACTTTCGCAGTTTGGCTCTATGTGGTGAACCAGCGTATGATGATCTACATGTTGTTTACCCTCAATAATAGTAATTCCTTTTAAGATAGAATCTATATGTTCTCCTTTCTGAAAGAAATTTAAATTGTTTCTTGTAATGTTACCACCAAAAGAAAACGTGTGAACAGATACAATACTTTCTGACTGTTGTTCTACATAAGTATTGTCTACCAATGAAGCTGCGACGTGATCATTTTGAATTTTATAATAATCAACAGTAGAATGTCTGTCTGCATATACCTCAGTAACAACATTTGTTAACACCGCATTTTCGGTTAAACTTTGATGACGCTCAATAATTTGAACATGTGCGTTTTGACCTACCACAATTAAGTTTCTGGGTTGCAACATGGTTGCTGTTTCTTTACCAGTGGTAAAGTTGATGATCTGGATGGGTTTTTCAACCTCAATATTCTTAGGAATATGAATGTAGGCACCTTCTTTAGAAAAAGCAGTATTTAAGGAAGTTAAATTGTCTTGTTTCGCAACTTTATTAAAATAGTTTTCTATTACTGGCTTGTATTTTGATTTGGTTAAAGCTGAAGACATTAAACAGACATCAATACTGTCATGTGTTGTTTCTGATAAAAAAGAACTATATTTTCCATCAATAAAAATCACCTTGTAGGTGTCTATGTCGTGAATAAAGTACTGTTTTACATCTGCAAGATTGATGGTTTTTTCTTTATCAGGAAAAATACTATAATCCTCTTTTAAGATAGCATTTAGCGAGGTGTATTTCCAAGCCTCTAATTTTTTTGATGGAAAGCCTAACTTTTCAAAGTTTTGAAAAGCCTCTGTTCTAATCTCATGAATATCAGAATTGATATTTACGCCGTCTTCAAAAGCGACATATGAGGAAACTATTTTTTCTTTTAAATCCATTTTACCTGTCACTTCGCATTTATTGCGAAAGCTGTTTTACTTATAATGCGAAAGCTGTTTTAAAAACAAAAACAACAAACTTATTTATGCTTTAACCTGTTCTTTTATCCAATCATATCCTTTTGCTTCTAGCTCTAAAGCCAATGAAGCGTCTCCAGTTTTTACTATTTTACCGTCGTGTAATACGTGTACAAAATCTGGGACGATATATTCTAACAATCGTTGGTAGTGTGTAATTACAATTACAGCGTTATCCTTTGATTTTAATTTATTAACCCCATTAGAAACAATTCGTAATGCATCGATATCCAAACCAGAATCAGTCTCATCTAAGATTGCTAGTTTAGGTTCTAACATCGCCATTTGAAAGATTTCATTACGCTTCTTCTCCCCTCCAGAAAACCCTTCGTTTAAAGACCGAGATAAAAATTTACGATCAATTTCTAATAACTCAGATTTTTCACGAATCATTTTCAACATGTCTTTTGCAGGCATATCTTCTAATCCTTTCGCTTTACGATTCTCATTAATGGCTGTTTTAATGAAGTTTGTTACAGAAACCCCAGGTATTTCTACTGGATATTGAAATGATAAAAACACACCATTGTGGGCTCTTTCTTCAGGAGCTAATTCGCTAATATCCTCTCCATTTAACTCAATAGTTCCATTGGTAACTTCATATTCTTCTTTACCTGCAATAATATTTGCCAAGGTGCTTTTCCCAGCACCATTTGGTCCCATAATCGCATGGACTTCACCCGCTTTTACTTCTAAATTCAATCCTTTTAAAATTGATTTATCATCTACACTTGCTTGTAAATTTTCTATTTTTAACATGTTCATTATACTATTTGCTTGTAGATTTTAACTACAAGCGTTATTTTAATTTAATTATCCGACAGAACCTTCTAGACTAATTTCTAATAATTTTTGAGCTTCAACAGCAAATTCCATAGGAAGTTTATTTAATACTTCTTTACTGAAACCGTTTACTATTAAAGCAATTGCCTTTTCAGTATCAATTCCTCTTTGATTGCAGTAAAATAATTGTTCTTCTCCAATCTTACTGGTGGTTGCCTCGTGCTCTACTTGTGCTGTTTTATTTTTAACTTCTATATAAGGGAATGTGTGTGCACCACATTCATTTCCCATCAATAAACTATCACATTGTGAGAAGTTCCTTGCGTTTTCTGCCCTTGAATTGATTTGCACCAAACCACGATAACTATTTTGTGATTTCCCAGCAGAGATTCCTTTTGAAATAATAGTAGACTTTGTGTTTTTTCCTAAGTGAATCATTTTCGTTCCAGTATCTGCTTGCTGATGATTATTAGTCACGGCAATTGAGTAAAACTCTCCTACGGAATTATTTCCTTTTAAAATACAACTAGGATACTTCCATGTAATAGCAGAACCAGTTTCAACTTGTGTCCAAGAAATTTTTGCATTGGTTTCACACAATCCTCTCTTAGTTACAAAATTATAAACACCTCCAACTCCTTCACTATTTCCAGGGTACCAATTTTGTACAGTTGAGTATTTAATTTCAGCATCATCCATTGCGATTAACTCAACAACGGCAGCATGCAATTGATTTTCATCTCTACTTGGAGCGGTACAGCCTTCAAGATAACTAACAAAACTACCTTTGTCTGCAACAACAAGTGTTCTTTCGAACTGACCTGTTCCTCCTTCATTAATTCTAAAGTAGGTTGATAGCTCCATCGGGCAACGAACACCTTTTGGGATATAACAGAACGAACCATCAGAAAAAACAGCTGAATTTAAAGCAGCATAAAAGTTATCTGAAGTCGGAATTACAGTTCCAAGATGTTTTCTAACCAACTCTGGATGTTCTTGTATAGCCTCTGAAATGGGCATAAAAATAATACCTTTTTCTCCTAGCGTCTTTTTAAAAGTAGTAGCAACAGAAACAGAATCAATAACGATATCTACAGCAACATTCGCCAATCTTTTTTGCTCTTCTAGCGAAATCCCTAATTTTTCAAAAGTTGCCAATAAGTCTGGATCAACTTCATCAATACTATTTAATTTTGGTTTTTGTTTTGGCGCTGAATAATAGGCAATTTCTTGAAATTTTGGTTTTTCATAAGTAACGTTTGCCCATTCGGGCTCTTCCATTTTAGACCAAACACGAAATGCTTCTAGACGCCATTCAGTCATCCATTCGGGCTCATTTTTCTTTTTAGAAATTGCACGAACTACGTCTTCATTCAACCCTTTAGCAAAGGTTTCACTTTCTATATCAGTATAAAAACCATATTCGTACTCTTTGGTTTTCAACTCTTCTCTTAAATCATCTTCTGTATACTTACTCATCTCAATTATCAGTTATCAATTATAATGAAAAACTTTCTCCACAACCACAAGTTCTGTTTGCGTTTGGGTTGTTAAAAACAAACCCTTTTCCGTTTAGCCCACCTGAAAACTCTAATGTAGTTCCTACTAAATACAAGAAACTTTTTTTATCTACAATAATTTTAACGTCATTGTCTTCAAAAACTTTGTCGTTTTCATGCTGTTTATTGTCAAAATCTAAGTCATAAGAGAGTCCTGAACAGCCCCCACTTTTCACACCAACTCTAACAAAATCGGTGGTAGCGTTAAAGCCGTCATCGGTCATTAGCTGAATGACTTTCTTTTTAGCTGTATCTGAAACTTTTATCATAACTTTAAATAGATTAACTCTAAGTTTGCCTACAAAGATACGATATAAGTCTAAAATGACTAACGCTACTTACACATTATCGGCTTTTTGAAGAATAAATTAAATGAATTAATTCTGAAAATCAGGATTGTTTATGAATTCACTATCCGTTAGTGTTAGTAAAAAAGCTTTTAAGTCTTCTTTTTCCTGTAAAGTTAGTAGAACTCCACCTTGATTTATTTTTTTCATTAAAGGGTCAATTGTAGAAGAATTTTGCAGCCCTTCACTGTAGTGATTTATAACTTCTTCTAGAGTTGCAAAACGACCATCGTGCATATAAGGCGAAGTAAAGGCAAGGTTTCTTAAAGAAGGGGAACGAAATTTACCATAGTCATTTGGATCACCAGTTACTGCTCCGAGCCCTATATCTGTAAACAATGCGTCTAGTCCATTGTTATGGAAACTATTGTCTGTCCACAAAGGATTGTTATCGCTTCCGTGACAATGAAAGCAATCTCCCTTAGTTTCATCCATAAAAATATTGAATCCATTTAGCTCTTCTAGACTCAAGGTAGCGCCTCCTGAGAGGTATTTATCAAATTTAGTATTTCCAGAAATAAGCGTTCTTTCAAACTGAGCTATTGCTTTTGTTATTAGCGTAGAATCTATTGTAAAGCTTCTAAAAGCTCTTAAAAACAATGTGGGATATTCGGAGTCTTGCTGGAGCTTGATTGCTATATTTATCCAGTCACCATGCATTTCAATTGGGTTTTTAACAGGTTCTAAAGCTTGCCTTTCTAACCCCAGTTCTTTTCCATCCCAAGCAAATCTATCGCTGAAATTCCAAGCTAAGTTAAATAATGGCATAGAATTCCGAGCTCCAAAAACCCCATCTACTCCATCACTAAAACGTGTATCGTCGGTAAATGAGTTTTGTGGTTTATGACAAGAAGCACAAGATTGAGAATTATCTCCAGAAAGAATAGTGTCAAAAAACAATTTTTTCCCCAAAGCAATACCTTCCTCAGTCAGAGGGTTGTTAGAAGGAATTAAAGGATCTATTAATTTTTCTTGAAAAAGCTGGGGTATTTGTAATGAATAGGAAACAGGAGTGTATTCTTCTTCAGTATCAGGATCTGAATTTGCACAAGACATAAAAAATAGCCCTGTACAATATAGAAGAATAAATTTTATTTTCATTTTATTGGGTGATGGAAATTAAGCTAAAAACAGAAGAGCCATTTTGATTCATTAATAACTGAACATCATAGTTTCCCATTAAATTTACGTCATTTTCATTTAAGTCCCATACATTAGGGTTTTTAAACCACTCCGAAACATCCATTTCCATATGTATGTTTGTGTTTCCGCTAACAGTTAAAGGACCAATGTTTAATACAAAAGAAGTATCTATAGGGTCATTAGTGTTTGTTGGATCAATAGCACTAATCACATGATAATTAAAAGGAGCTTCTTCAGAAGCGGTGTTTCTATATTTTCCATCAAATTGCATAAAATGATAGCCACCACTTAAGGCTCCAGGAACATTAAAACTAGCTGTATTTAAGTCTGGATAAGCACCGTCAATATTATATTCATCGCGAAAGCCAAATCTAAAAGTAACTTTTGTATAATTACCAGGCAATATAGCTTCAGATGTTTTAAAAGAGAGGCCACCGTTGTTGGTAAGATCTACTAAATTATAATTGTCAAGAATAGTATTTTCCCCGCTTTCATGCGTTAATGATATTTCAGAAATTACATACCTAAGACCCTCTATACTTAGTATCTCTCCGTTTTCATTTATGAACTTTAGCTCATTAAAGTCTGCATTTGTAATTTCTGTTCCATTCCAAGAATGACTAAAATTTAGAGTAATAGCAACAGGCTCTAAACTAATATCGTTGTCTTCACTACAGCTACTTAGCACAAAAGTAAGACAGATAATTGCTAATATCCTTGTCTTCATGTTTAATTTATTTTTATAATTAATACATCAGTAAATCCTTTGTTCTCTAGAATATCGCCATCAGAACTATTTGTTTCACCTACAGCAATAATAGTTCCATTATTTAATTGAACAGAGTCATAGGCGAAATCTATTTCTGAGCCGCCAACAGTTGTTTCCCAGAGTAACTCCCCAAAGGCATTTATTTTTACAATCCAAGCATCATTTTGACCTTGATTTTGCAATACATCTCCATTTGAACTTCTGGAGCTTCCCGCAATTATAAATCCGCCATCAAAAGTTAAGTCTATAGACCTCCCAACATCAAAATTAGAGCCACCAATAGAACTATTCCACAATACATCTCCATCATCAGAAATTTTAATAAGCCATAAATCTGCAGCTCCATTATTTAAAGAAACATCTTGTTCACTGCTTCGCGTATCTCCAACAATAACATAGTTTCCATCACTAGAAGAAACAATACCTCTTGCTTCATCTATTTCTGAGCCACCAAATGATTTTTCCCAGACGATATCTCCATTGGCAGTAGACTTTACTACCCAAAAATCATAAGACCCCTTATTGTTTGTAATATCTATATCGTTGCTATCTGAGCCTCCTACGATTATTAAATTCTTACTAGCAGTCTCAAGAACTCCTGCCGGATTGTCGGTAAAAGACCCGCCATAAAAACGCGACCAAACAATATCTCCTGTAGGAGTTATTTTAATTGACCAATAATCACCTCCTGCATGCCTTGTAGAAAATCTGCCAAGATTCCCTTCACCTCCAGATGCGCTAACATCTAAAACACCAGAGAGGATAAAATGATTGTCTGATGTTTCTATAATAGACATTCCTTCGTCTGCACCGGCATAACCAAAAGATTTTTGCCAAGCAAGAGTTCCAAAAGCATCAATTTTTACCACCCAAAAATCTCTATTACCATTATTTGTTGTAATATCTCCATCAACACTATCTGTATAGCCTAGTAACGCATACCCTCCGTCTGAGGTTTCAATAAGACTGTTTCCTCTGTCATCTCCAGAACCCCCGTAGGTTTTATTCCATTCTAACAGCGCATCAGAATTGAATTTGAGTATCCAAAAATCATAATTTTCGGTTGTTTTCCCTGTAACATCTCCATCCATACTTTGTGTATAACCAAGAACAGCAAAACCGCCATCTGTGGTAGCAACAACAGATTTTGCAACATCATTTTTTGATCCGCCAAAAGTTTGAACAAGTTCTGGGGTTCCATCAGAAATAGCTACCGCTGGATTAAAAGTTAAATCTGATTCTGTACAACCAAAAGCAATTAAAATAGCGAAAAAAAGCAGGTGTCTTTTCATCAAACTACTCGCTTTTTCTTACGATATAAAAACCACTATTGATATCACTTATAATGATGTTTCCGCTAGAAAAATATGGATATACATTCCAAACTCCATTAAAAGAAGCATTGTCATTTGACGGGTAAGTGTCAAAATATCCAATTTCAGTCATGGTTTCATTGCTAATGTTTGTAATGTCTATTACTCTAATACCAGCAGAATAGTTAGCAAGGTAGTAGTCATTTCCATTTACATAGCCGTTATGATCAATAGCTGTTGTAGGACCGTAGTAATTCATATGAATAGAAGGAGCATCTAAATCGGTAAAATCAAATACAATATTCCTTGTATTTCCGCCAAAATTACGTTCATCTAATTCATCTCCCAAGATAAAATAGTTTAGATTTTCTGTAAACCACCCTTGGTGAGTATATCCAATGTTTGGGTAGTTAATTGTTGCAATTTGCGTGGGATTCGTTTTATCTGTTACATCAACAATTACTACCTCATTTTGATTGCTGCCTATTAAAATTTCTTTTCCCGTATAATCTGTGTCAGGTCCATTATAGGTTACAACTTGTGCATCATGAGAATATGCATCGTTACCATATCCTCCTGCAGCTGTTGGATTTAGAGGGTTTGTTATATCAATAAAATGAGGGCCACCACTGTACGTATTTGTTCCTACAGCATAAGCATAGCCTCGTGTTTCATTAATTACGATGTTGTGGGCTTTTCCAAAACCATTATAATGAGCATCTGACGTAAAAGTTTCGGGAGGTTGGTTCGCAGATATATTTCCTAATTTTGTAAGGTCAAAAACCTGCATTCCATGATTTGAAGCTTCACTTACTATAAAAGCATAATTACCGTAGGTTTTGATATCTCGCCAAGAACTGCTAGTTGTATGTGTTGGCAAAAACCCAACAATTCTTGGAAACTCTAGATCAGAAATATCAATAAAAGAAGTTCCTGTATTAAGACCCATCAAAGCATATTCCTTTCCAGTAGCAGGGTCTGTCCAGCCCCAACAATCATTTCCAGAACTTCCTCCTAAAGTAGTTAAATCTATATGACCAATTAAGTCATAATTATTACAGGGGTATTCTCCTGCAAATCCATTTTCACAAAAATTAAGGACAAAGGCAGGAGTTTCATCTACGTCTATAATTGAAAATATAACCATTTGAATTTCGCTGATGTTTCCCTCAGCATCATTTACAGTCACTTCAAAACTATAACTAGATTTTATTTCAAAATCTGGATCAGCATCCAAGCTTACTGTATCACTATTTAGCGTTAATAAATCAGCGTCTGGACCGCTTAAAAAATATCCAATTACCTCAATATTTCCCGTAGTCTCAATAATATATACTGTTTGCCCAGCACCACTGTTTTCTATTAAATCTATTCCAGTATTTCCTGATATTATTTGAGGAGATACTATTTCAAGATTCCCAGATTTATGACAAGAGAAAGTAAATGATAAGATACTAATTAATAGAATAAATTTTTTCATACTTATGAGTTTAATATAAAACAAGTTTTTTAGAAATGATACTATTGACTTTTACAATGTACATCCCTTTTGTTTTATTTCCTAAGGGTATCACGAATTCTTCTTTATTTATGTTTTTTTTATGAAAAATGCTTCTTCCAAAAAGACTAAAAACTTCCACAGACTTGATTAGTTCGTTTTGAAGTGCTTTAATCAAAGGGTTTTCAAAAGTTGGATTTGGAGAAATAGAAAACCTTTTTTCATAAATTTCGGTACTATTATTCAATGTCCCGGATTTTCTAACAACAAAGAGACCTCGTTCAATATCATTTATAATGATATTTCCGCTTGTAAAGTACGGATAAACACTCCATGCACCATTAAAACCTGTTCCATCGTTATCAGGGAATGTATCAAAGTACCCTATTTCTATTAATTGATTGTCAGTACTCCCAATACTATTAATATCTAAGACTCGCATACCAGCTCTGTAACTTGCCATAAAAAAATCATTCCCTTTTACGTATCCGTTATGATCTATTGCTTTTGATGATCCGTAATAAGTATCTATTTGTGTTGGGTTATCTAGATCTAGAAAATCAAATACAAGTGTTCTTGTGTTGATGCCAAAATCTTGTTCATCCGTTTCATCTCCTAACAAAAAATATCGTTGATCATCGGTAAACCACCCCTGGTGAGTATAGCCAATTTGAGTATAGTCAAATTCTTTAATTTTTATGACATTACTTTTGTCGATAACATCTAAAATCACCACCTTATTAGCATTGCTGCCAACAAAAATTTCTTTCCCAGTATAATCGGTATCAGGACCACTGTAAGTAATTACTTGTGCGTCGTGTGTATAGCTGTCTAAGGCATACCCACCTAGATTGATTGGGTTTAAAGGGTCAGAAATATCAACAAAATTTGGACCTCCGCTAAAATTATTACACCCAAAAAGGTATGCTATAGCTGAGGTTTCATTGATAATAATATTATGACAACTTGTTACGTCATCATAAATAACATTAGGGCTTAGGTTTTCAGGACTTGTAATATCTCTTAATCTGGTTAAATCAAAAACTTGCATTCCGTGATCACCAACATTATCTGCCACAATAAATGCATGATTGTTGTATGTTTTCACATCGCGCCAACAATTGTTTCCTGCATTTGAATCTAATCGTCCTAAAAAAATTGGATTAACAGGGTCTGTTATATCCACAAAAGCCGTACTATTTGTCATAGCAGCAATTGCATATTCTTTTCCTGTACTAGAGTCTGTCCATCCCCAAACATCACTTCCTTCTGGGGTTCCTGAGGTATTTGCCAATATATTGACAGGAGTATGGGAAAGCAAATCATAATCACTGCACGCATATTCTCCGGCAAAACCGTTTACACAAGGAGTCTGACCATAAGAGTAAAAAGCTATTAAAAGAGAGATTAGGAGGAGTGTTTTTTTTTTCACGAGAGAGTAGATATTTAAAAAGTAAAGGTAATTGATTCTAATAATAAAAAAGGGGGATAAGATAATAGCAACCAAGACATGGGATTTGTTTTTAAGATGTGTTATATCTTTGCAAAATGCTAGAAGACAAAAATCAATCAAGAACTTCGTTAGCTGAACTAGGAGAGTTTGGCTTAATCAATCATATAACAAAACATTTTAAAACATCTCACAAATCTACAGTTAAGGCTGTTGGTGATGATGCTGCAGTCTTAGGAAGTTCAGACAAACAAACACTAATTACTACAGACTTACTAATTGAAGGGGTACATTTTGATTTAAGCTATATGCCTTTGAAACACTTGGGATATAAGTCTGTCGTGGTAAATTTGTCTGACGTTTTTGCTATGAATGGAGATGCAGAACAAATTACAGTATCTATTGCTGTTTCTAATCGTTTTCCGCTAGAAGCAATTGAAGAATTGTATGCAGGAATTCAATTAGCCTGTGAAACATATAACATTGATTTAATAGGTGGAGACACTACCTCATCCACAAAAGGGATGTTAATTTCTGTTACCGCTATTGGCAAAGCAGCCAAGGAAGAAATTATATACAGAAACGGAGCTAAAGAAACGGATCTTATCGTTGTTTCTGGGGATTTAGGAGCGGCATACTTAGGTTTGCAAGTATTGGAAAGGGAAAAACAAGTGTTTAAAGTAAATCCAAATAATCAGCCGGATTTAGATAGTTATACCTATTTAATTGAGCGTCAATTAAAGCCAGAGGCAAGAAAAGACATTCGTCCATTACTTAAAGAAATGGATGTAAAACCAACTTCTATGATTGATGTTTCTGACGGATTATCCTCTGAAATAATGCACATTTGTTCTCAAAGTGAGGTAGGTTGTAAAATTTACGAAGATAAAATACCACTAGACCCTCAAGTAATTTCTGCTTGCGAAGAGTTTGATTTAGATAGTACAATGGTAGCTTTAAGTGGAGGTGAAGATTACGAGTTGTTATTTACGGTTCCTATTGCAGATTTTGAAAAGGTAAAAGGAAATCCGCATCTTTCTATTATTGGACATGTTATCGAGAAATCAGCTGGATTAAACTTAGTTACTAGAGCTGGTCAAGAATTAGAATTGAAAGCACAAGGATGGAATGCTTTAAAAGAGGATTAATATCTTTTAATACTGAAGGAGCTTTTTAATCCAATAAGCAGCAAAAATATTGAGATGCTTCTATTAGCGATTAATTCTTGTTTTGAGTGTTGTGGTTCCAAACCAGTATAATGGGTATTAATTTCAGGAACTCTATTATTCCTTCTTTTATGTATTCTCCCTAAGAGAATAAATCTCATTTTTATTAGTAAAAAATAATTAGAAGCTGAATATTCTTTTGGTATTTAATTTATTTTTTCACAAACACCATGCAATGCTGCCAAGGAAGGTTACCGATATTTCTTTTAAGTTTAAAACCAGCGTCTTCCATTTCTTTCACAGCTTGTTTTTCAGTCATTTTATGTATTTTTTTGATAGGAATATTTGAGTCCTCACCTCTATATTCGATTAAGAATAACTGTCCATTTGGCTTCAATGCATTTTTCATGGAAGCAATCATTTCTACTGGGAAATTAAACTCATGATACACGTCCACCATTAAAATTTTATCAACTGAATTTTTAGGTAAATGAACACTTTTTTCACTTCCAAGAATTGTTTCAACATTTCTGATTTTACTAGACTCTTTGGTCTTTTCAATCGCCATCAACATTTCACCTTGAATATCTACTGCATATACTAGGCCTTTTTTAGCTAACGGGGCCATTCTAAATACATGATACCCAGAACCGGCGCCAATATCGGCAATAGTATCATTGGATTTAATCCTCATATTTTGAATCAAGTTAGAAACGTTTTCTTCTTTTTCTCGATCAGATCTTTCTAGCCAACCAATTCCCTCAAACCCCATTACATAGGCAATCTCTCTGCTCATATACCACTTCCCAATTCCGTTATCATCTCCTCTTTTAAAGGTGTATTTGTTATCAGTATTAGGCTTTTGCCCTGTACATTCATTTGAGAGTAGTAAAGCAGTAAACAAGAATAAAATAATAGTGAATTTTTTCATGATTTATTTTTTAAATTACTTTTTACATTTTTTAATAAACCCCTTTAGGGTATTCAGAAGTTCTTCTTTATTTTCAATGTGGCTCATATGCCCATTTTTAAAAATTACAATTTCAGTATTTGTTTTTTCAGCTTCTTTTATCGATTCTTCATAAACTAACACAGGATCATTCTTCCCAATAATGATCAGTTTTTGAAATAAGTTATCTTTTAAAACAGAAGATCTATTGGGTCTAACCCTCATTCCTTCCTGACCTGCAATATATCCTTGTAAAGAGGTTTTTAAGGCTTCTTTTAACGCTAAGTTCATTTTGGGTTTAAAACGTGTTCTGCTTTCCTTTTCAAATAAATTAATAAATGACATTCGTACCATATTATTAAAGTTATTTTGAACCATTTTATTTGCTCTTGTACGTAGTTTTTTTCGCTTTTCATCATCAGCTGATGAAGTAGAATTCATTAAACACAATCCTTTAATCATTTTAGGATGTTTTTCTGCAAAAGCCAAAGAAACATATCCACCCAGAGAATGACCGATAAGTGTAATTCTTCGAATTTTTAACGATTTAAGAACAGCAAATACTACATCAGCCATCATCTCCATAGAATGAATATATCCTAGACAATCTGTTTGTCCATGACCTAATAAGTCTATTGAAAGCACTCTGTTGGTGTTGGAAATTTCAGGAATAATCTCTTCCCACATCGTTTTGTTTTCTAAAAACCCGTGTAATAATACAATCACAGATCCTTTTCCAGATTCTGTGTAAGAGATTTTGGTGTTTTTAAATGAAAGCGATTTTTCCATCCTACAAAAATATGTATCTTTCGTATTTAACATAGAATTTAATTCATGTTTTCGTCACCTTTTTCATCACTTACTAAAAACCAAGAAATTAAATTGACAAGAGTTCTTTTATTTGTTGTGATAGTTTGCGTTATTATTTTAAAATATTTAGATCAGTTTTTAATAAATGACACCTGTTCTGGAGGCATTATTTCTTTTGAATTGGCAAGAGATATAGAAACAGCTGGCTCCTATTTGAATTCTTGGGGAGAAAAAGGAAAAATAGCGGTGTCGTTGGGCTTAGGATTTGATTTTTTATTTCCCATTGCTTATTCAGCTCTCATAGCTATTTTAATTCACAAATTAAATGTACGCCTTTGGTCTAAAAGCTTTTTTTTTATTGTAGGAAATGTGTTGATTTGGGCAATTTTTATTGCAGGAATCTTTGATTATATAGAAAATATTGGTTTGATTAATTTGGTTCTAGGAAATATGGAGCAAGTTTGGGTCTCTCTAGCTTTCTATTTTGCAATAATTAAGTTTTGCGTCATTTTGGTCTGTTTTTTGTATATTTTGATCAATTATAGCCTCTTTTTGATCAAAAAACAGCTAAAATGATAAAAAACAAAGAAATTTGGATTACTGGTTTTGCACTATTTGCACTCTTTTTTGGAGCAGGAAATCTCATTCTCCCCTCTTTTCTTGGAGTAAATGCAGGAAATAAGTGGTGGTTGGTCTTCTTTGGATTTATTATCACCGCAGTTTTTATTCCAATACTGGGTATTTTGGCTCATGCAAAAGTTCAAGGAACAATATATGATTTAGGAAAAAAAGTATCCCCTTGGTTTAGTTCATTGTATTGTGCATTCATGTATTTAATTGCTGTTACAATTCCGGCCCCCAGAACCGCATCTGTTGCGCATGAGATGGCAGTACAACCTTTTTTTGGGACAAGTTCACTACTTACGAGTAGTCTTTATTTTTTATTGATTTTTATTTTTGTAATCAATCGATCAAAACTTATAAGTCTTATCGGAAAATTTTTAACACCAATTATTGTTATTATTTTAGTGGCTATTATTGCACTTGCATCATCTAGTTCTCCACAATTGATGAACCCAAACAAGTTAGAGATTCCTTTTGTAAGAGGAATTCTAGAGGGCTACCAGACTTTTGATGCTATTGGAGGAGTTGTGGTTGGCGCGGTCATTATTGTTTCTTTAAACTTACGAGGATACCGTTCATATAAAGACACCAAAACACTCATTACTAGAGCTAGTTTTATTGCAGGTGTAGGATTGTTATTTATTTATGGGGGATTAATTTTTAGTGGAGCAGTATTTAGTTCATCATTCCCAGAAAATGCATCAAGAACTGAAATTTTAACTAGTTTAAGTTCACAAACATTAGGAGCAATCGGAACTTCTTTTTTAAGTATTTTAGTTTCTTTGGCTTGTTTTACTACAGCAGTTGGTATTGTAACAGGAACTTCAGATTATGTAAAAGGAATTTGTAAAGGGTCAAAAAAAGTATATGTTATAACTGCTTTTATAAGTTCTGTTTTAGGAGTTTTAATTGGTCATTTTGAAGTTAGTTTTATTATTAAAGCAGGAGTTCCTGCGTTAATGTTTATCTACCCAATTACTATTGTCTTAATTTTATTGAATGTTGTTTCTAATAAATTTTCATCACCAATTGTGTTTAAAGGAGTTGTCTTTACAACCTTTCTTTTTAGCATACCGGATTTTCTAGGTTCGTTACATTTAGGAGGTTTTCTGAAACCAATAATGTACTGGATTCCACTATCATCTGAAAGTTTAGGCTGGGTACTTCCTGCACTGATAATTTTTATTGGATTGAATGTATATAAACTGAGAATACAAACAGCTGATACAGAAGCTTCATCATCCTAGAAATTAAGAGTATATTTACTCTATATTATGCTAAACCATTATACTTATTTAAATGAAAATTCTACCAAGTGGGTTAGTTTCGTACACGGTGCGGGAGGAAGCAGTTCTATTTGGTTTAGACAAATAAGGGCTTTTAAAAAAGAGTTTAATGTATTGGTTTTAGACTTAAGAGGCCATGGAAATAGTCAGCCAACAATAAAAGATACATTTAATAATGAGTATACTTTTAATGCCATTACACAAGACATCATTCAAGTGTTAGAGCATTTAAAGATAAAAAAATCACATTTTATAGGTATTTCTTTAGGAACAATTCTCATTCGAAATTTAGCAGAAAATAAACCAGACTTAGTTGAGAGTATGGTATTGGGGGGAGCTATTTTAAAATTAAATATTCGCTCACAAATTTTAATGCGTTTAGGAAACCTCTTCAAGTCAGTTGTTCCTTATATGATGATATATAAGCTGTTTGCATTTATTATTATGCCAAAAAAAAATCATAAAGAATCTAGGATTCTTTTTGTAAATGAGGCTAAAAAATTATATCAGAAAGAGTTCATCAGGTGGTTTAAATTAACGGCAGAGATAAATCCATTACTTCGTTTTTTTAGAGCAAAAGATATTAAAATCCCTACCTTATATGTTATGGGTGCCCAAGATCATTTGTTTTTGCCCTCTATTAAAAGAGTGGTTAAAGAACACATACAATCATCTTTATACGTTGTTGAAAATTGTGGTCATGTGGTAAACGTAGAGCAGCCTGAAGATTTTAATACAAAAACAATTGGATTTCTAAAAGGACTAAGTATTTAGAGAAATCTTTTTTCATAATTTTTAGCTCTGATTATAAATAAAACTTATTTCTTGTTCATCAACTCTTCAATTTCATCAGCTTCAATAGGGATATTTCCCATTAAATTAAAGGGTTCTCCAGATTTTTGAACCACCACATCATCTTCCAGGCGAATTCCAAAACCTTCCTCGGGTATATAAATACCGGGCTCTACTGTAAAGACCATGTCTTCCTGAATAGGTAAGTGAAGCAGGCCATAATCATGTGTGTCTAATCCAATATGATGAGAAGTACCATGCATAAAGTATTTTTTATACGCGGGCCAATCTTTGTCTTCATTTTGCACATCACTTTTATCTAGTAAACCTAAACCCAGTAATTCTGAAGTCATGAGTTTCCCAACTTCTATATGATACTCTTCCCAAAAAGCACCAGGAACTAATAATTTTGTTGCTTCTTTTTTTACCTTATTTACGGCATTATAGACAGCTTTTTGACGGTCAGAAAATTGTCCAGAAACAGGTATTGTTCTGGTTAAATCACTTTTATAATTGGCATACTCTGCAGCAACATCAAGTAAAATTAAATCACCGGCCCTACATTGTTGGTTATTTTCTATATAGTGCAAAACATTGGCATTATTTCCAGAGGCAATAATAGGTGTATAAGCAAATCCTTTTGAGCGATTTACGATAAACTCATGGACTAATTCTGCTTCAATTTCAAATTCCCAAACACTAGGTTTTATGAAATTTAATATCCTACGAAACCCTTTTTCAGTGATATCACAAGCATGCTGCATTAAAGCTATTTCAATCGGATCTTTTATAGCGCGTAATTGTTGTAAAATAGGATTGCTTTTTGCAACAGAATGTGCGGGATATTTGGCTAATAGCCCTTTTGTGAAACGATCTTCTCTAGTTTCTGTCTCAACATTGGCTCTATAATGTTCATTAGTATTGATGTAAAACGTATCACATTGAGTAGAAAGCTCAAACATTATTTTTTCTAAGTCTTGCAACCAATAAACAGTTTGTATACCTGCTGTTTTAAAGGCAGCCTCTTTGGTTAGTTTTTCACCTTCCCATACAGCAATGTGTTCACTAGTTTCCTTTAAAAATAATATTTCTCGAAGTTTTTCTTTTGGGCAGTCAGGAAATAAAACCAACACACTTTCCTCTTGATCTACACCACTTAAATAAAAAATATCTCTGTGCTGATCAAAGGGCATAGTACTATCTGCACTTACTGGATATATATCATTGGAGTTGAAAACAGCAAGACTCTTAGGCTTCATTTTCGCCATAAAGTTTTGTCTGTTTCTGATAAAAAGTTGTGAATCTATTTGGTGATATTTCATTATGTACTAATTTGATTCACAAATGTAGCCAATAAAAAGGAAAAAAAAGACGCCTTATCTGCGTCTATTTCTTGAATTTCTTTTGTTGCTTCCCTCAGAGTTTGACGATCTAGAATCTCTAGGGGTGTGGTTTTTTCGATGTGGTTTTTTTGAAGAAGACTTATTGAAAGAACCTTTACTTTGCGTGGCAGCTCTTTTGGGTGCTGTATTATCTGTTGGTTCGTAGCCTTCTATGATTTCAGTAGCTAATTTTTTACCCAGTAATTTTTCTATTTCTTTTTGATATTCTGTTTCCTCACTACACACTAAAGAAATAGCTTCACCACTTGCACCAGCTCTTCCTGTTCTTCCAATTCTGTGAACATAATCTTCAGGAATATTAGGCAATTCAAAATTAACAACATGCGGTAATAAAGGAATATCTAAACCACGAGCTGCAATATCAGTAGCAACTAAGACACGAATATCATTGGTTTTAAAATTGGATAAGGCTTTGGTTCTTGCACCCTGACTTTTATTTCCGTGAATGGCAGCTGCAGAAATATCAGATTGAAGCAGTTTTTTTGTTAATTTATTAGCCCCGTGTTTGGTTCTCATAAAAATTAACACTTGATTCCAATTTCCGTCTTTTATAAGGTTGGTAACAACCTCTGTCTTTTTATTTTTATCAACCTTATAGGCTTTCTGACTTACCATTTCGGCAGTTGAGTTTTCAGGCTCAGCTTCAACCATTACGGGATTTCTTAAAATACCTTGGGCCAGTTGCTTAATGTCTTTAGAAAAAGTAGCAGAGAACATTAAATTTTGCCTTTTAGCAGGCATAAAGCTAATAATCTTATTGATGTCTCTTACAAACCCCATGTCTAACATTCTATCTGCTTCATCTAAAATTAAAACATCTATACGTTTGAAAGACACTGCTTTTTGATTGTGTAAATCTAACAATCTACCTGGAGTTGCCACTAAAACATCTACACCTCTTTTTAGAGTTGCAATTTGAGAAGCAGCTTTTACTCCACCAAAAACTACAGCAGAATGAATATTTAAATACGAACTGTATTCTCTAATATTCTCATATACTTGTGCTGCTAATTCTCTAGTTGGAGTTAAAACCAATGCTCTTAACGGCCTGTATTTAGGGTGTTTAGTCTCTGATAAATACTGAAGAACAGGCAGGGTGAAACCAGCTGTTTTTCCAGTTCCAGTTTGCGCAGAAGCGAGTACATCTTTTCCTGCTAAAATATGTGGAATTGCTTTTTCTTGAATTGGAGAAGGAGTTGTATATCCTTTTTCTTTAACCGCTTTTAACAAAGCGTCCGTTAGGCCTAAATCTTTAAATGACATCTATAATGTTTATGAAAAAACAACAATAGTGTTTTTTCTGAATAGTGCCGCAAATGTACACCGATTAATTGTAAGCCAAAGTGTGACCTCTTTTTTTTCGCACAGGAATAATTTTAAACAAAAAGAAAAGTAAAGGAGAAAATTAATATAAAAATTTATTCGCTATTTTTGAGAGACTATATGTTACAGATACAACAAAAAAATAACTATTATGAAAACTATTTTTAAGGCTTTATTTTTATTTATTACTATAGGTATATCAGCTCAACAATCGGCAACAGGCACAGAAGTTGTAACGAAACCAGTTCAAGAGAAGGAGGCGCTTACAAAAACATCTATCATTAAAAACCTGTCTTTTACCAATATTGGACCAACTGTAATGAGTGGACGCGTAGCAGACATGGCAGTAAATCCAAACGATCCAACAGAGTTTTATGTGGGATATGCATCCGGAGGGGTGTGGTACACGAATAATAATGGAGCTTCTTTTTCACCACTTTTAGACACTAGTCCTACTCAAAATGTTGGTGATATTGCTGTAGATTGGGAAAACGGGACTATTTGGGTTGGAACAGGTGAAAAAAACTCTTCAAGATCTTCATATGCTGGAATAGGAATATTAAAATCTAAAAACCAAGGAAAAACTTGGGAACATGTTGGTTTATCAGATTCTCATCATGTAAGTAGAATCGTTATTAATTCAAACAATCCAGAAGAAGTGATAGTTGGGGTTATTGGTCACTTGTATTCACCTAATGAAGAACGAGGAGTTTTTAAAACAATTGACGGAGGAAAGACCTGGAAAAAAACATTATTTATAAATAATGATACTGGAATTATAGATGTGGTAGCCGCTCCGGAAAACCCGAATGTATTGTATGCAGCTTCTTGGGAGCGAAAACGTAAAGCTTGGAATTTTGATGGAGATGGAAATGGTTCTGCCATCTATAAAAGTACAGACGGTGGAGATACCTGGAAAAATATCTCTAGCAACAATGGATTTAGAAATGGGGATGGTGTTGGAAGAATTGGATTAACGGTCTTTGATGAAAATACTGTATATGCCTTACATGATAGTCAGTTTAGAAGAGCATCTGAAGAGCGTAAAAAAGAACATTCAATCGCTTTGACAAAAGAAGATTTTAAGAAAATGTCTAAAGATGAATTCTTAGCATTGACAGATAAAAAATTAAATGGATATTTAAAAAAATATCGTTTTCAAGAAAAATATAGGGCGAAAAATGTAAAAAAAATGGTTCGGTCTGGTACTGTAAAGCCCATAGATCTAGCAAAATACCTAGAGAATGCTAATTCTTTATTGTTTGACACTCCTGTTGAAGGAGCGGAGGTATTTGTTACTAATAACGGAGGAAAAAATTGGAATAAAACACACAAAAATCATATAGACGGATTGTATTCTTCTTATGGATATTACTTTGGAGAAATTCGTGTAGACCCTCAAGATAAAAACGCCATTTATGTGTTGGGAGTCCCTATTTTAAAATCTAAAGATGGTGGAAAAACATTTACTTCTATTGGTAAAGAAAATGTGCATTCAGATCATCAAGCGCTGTGGGTAAATCCAAAAAGAAAAGGACACCTTGTTGAGGGAAATGATGGGGGACTTAATATTTCCTATGACGATGGAGAACATTGGGTAAAATTAAACTCTCCTTCCGTAGGGCAGTTTTATGCAATTTATGCAGACAATCAAACACCTTATAATGTTTATGGAGGCTTGCAAGACAATGGTGTTTGGACAGCATCTCACAATGCCAAGATGAACAACCGATGGCACCAAACAGGTCAAAACCCTTATACATCTATTATGGGTGGCGATGGTATGCAAGTACAAGTAGATGATAGAAACCCATCTATTGTGTATACAGGTTCTCAATTTGGAAATTACTTTAGACTTGATAGAGATAAAGAGGAAAGAACATATATTCAGCCCAAACATGCTTTAGGAGAAGCTCCTTATAGGTTTAATTGGCAAACACCTATTCATTTGTCAAAGCATAACCAAGATATTTTATACCTAGGGGGAAATAAATTACATAGAAGTTTAAATCAAGGAGATACTTGGGAAACCATTTCAGGCGATTTAACAACAGGCGGGAAAAAAGGGAATGTTGCTTATGGAACATTAACTACTATTTCTGAGTCACCATTTCAATTTGGACTTTTGTATGTTGGTTCAGATGATGGTTATGTGCACCTTTCTAAAAATGGAGGAGGTTCTTGGGAGCGTATTTCTAATTCTTTTCCAAAAGATTTATGGGTAAGTAGAGTTATTGCTTCGCAACATAAAAAAGAACGAGTTTACGTGACATTAAATGGATATCGTTCAGATGATTTTACAGTGTATATATACATGTCAAATGATTATGGGGAAACATGGGAAAGTATATCCAACAATATTCCAATTTCACCGGTAAATGTAATTCGCGAAGATCCTGAAAACCCAGAGTTATTATATGTTGGAACAGATAATGGGGCATATGCTTCTTTTAATCAGGGGCAACAATGGTTTCCTTTTCAAAAAGGATTGCCCAATGTAGCCATTCATGATTTGGTTATTCAGCCAACGGCTAAACATTTAATTTTGGGAACACATGGAAGGAGTTTATATAAAGCAACTATTGCCTCACTTCAGTCAATGACCTCAGAAATCATAGCAAAAGAATCTCATATATTTTCAATTTCAAACATTAAAAAAGATAGAAGATGGGGAAATTCATGGGGGAGATGGTCATCGCCGTTTGTTCCAAAAAGTTCAATTCCATATTTTTTAAATAACTCAAAAACAACAACTATAGATGTTTACTTAGACGAGCTTAAAGTGGTTTCTTTTGTTAAAGAGTCTGATAAAGGTTTTAATGAGGCTAGCTTCGATCTTTCCTTTTCTGAAAAAGGACGAAAAGCGTATTTAAAAAAATTTAAAAAACAGTCATTAAAGGCTGCTAAAAATGGAGTTTATTATTTACCAAAAGGAATTTATACAGTAAAAATAGAATCGTCTACTGCAAATTTTGAAATTAAGTAGACGATTCTAAAGTTTTTGTATAATTAAAATTTATAACCAATCCCTGCATGCATCCCAATAGTATAAGGAGTAGCGTCATTACCATAGTTTAAATAGGTATTGTAATGTTTTTTGAACATAAAAGCGGAATTAAAGACTAAGCGTTTTGAGAGGTGATATTCAATATCTAACCCAAGATTAACACTTAAACTTGTTGTTAGGATATTGTCTGCTTTTCCAATACTCCTAGACAATAAATTTGATTTTGCTCGAATTTCGTTTTTGTTTAAATAAAGAAAACTAAATCCTCCTACAAAATTTGTGTTGAATTTTAAACTCCCAAACATCCTATATTTTAGTTCAAAAGGCATTTCCATATAAACAATAGTTTGAGTTAAACTAGTACTTTCAGAATATGCCCCCCCTATTTCAGGAGTATTTGTAAATCTAACCTCAACACCAGGGTTGTAAACAATATTGGTTGGATTAACGTTCGGTATGAACCCTGTTAAGAATAATCCTTCTGTAATAAAACGTAATTCTTTTGAAATAATACCTGTTTGAATAGATATTCTATTTGTGGCTCTAAATACAACATTAAAACCGAGAATGCTTGATATTAATCCTGAAGACTGGTTATCATCAAAATATTTTTCAGGATATGTTACTGCTCTTTGTGATCCTAGTGTTGTAGTATTTTTTGAAAATCTACCTGAATTTGAAACTCCTAAAACAGGAATAATATTCCATCTTCTACGTTTGTCTTTTTTAAATTTTATAGAATCAACTGAGTCATTTTTCTTTACTATTTCTTTTCTTTTTTTCTTAAGATCTTTTTTCTTGATTTTTTTTAAGCTATCAAGATTATTCACCGAGGAGTCAAATTTCTTTAGTTGCTTCTCAACAACAGTATTTGTAATCACTTTTTGAAAGGATTCCTCTTTTACGGACTCTTTTACTATAAAGTTAGAACGTAATTTACTTGAATTTTTAGGAGAACTTATTTTTTGAGTACTGGTTAATTTAAGTTGCCCTTCTTTTGATTTGTCAGAAACAAATGAAGATACTTTTTCAGGTGTTTTTACTTCTGGTACTATACTAAACTTATTTTTTGGATCTTCTTTAGCTAATTGTTTTGTGGTTGTGTTTTTTTGAAGATCTGTTGTGACTATTTTCTCAGCTGGAGAAAACAAGAACATAAAGCCCATAAGACTTAGAAAGCTTACTCCAAAAAACCAAGATAAAAACCGAAGCATTCTCCTTCTTTTAAGTTTTGTTTCTAATGCAGACCACAACTCTGAAGGAGTGGTAACTTTTAACTCTTTTATTTTGTTTTGGAATAATTTATCGATATTAATTTTCATAACGATTTCTTTGTTGAATTATTTATTTCTTCTTGCAATATTTTTCTAGCTCTTGAAAGATTAGATTTTGAAGTGCCTGTAGATATTTTAAGCAGCTCAGAAATTTCTTTATGTGAATACCTGTCTAATACATATAAATTAAATACTACTTGATATTTAGGGGGCAGTTGTTTAATTAAAGATAATAGAGAATCAAGACTAATGTTTTTTTCATCAACATCTACAAATACGTCTTCATCAGGGAACTTAGAATCTTCCAATACATCAAATTGTAATACAGATTTATCTCTAAATTTTTGGAGAGCAACATTCACTGTAACTCTTTTTACCCAACCTTCAAATGATCCTTTATGTTTAAACTTTTTAATGTCTTTAAAGATCATTAAAAAACTGTCTTGCAATGTGTCTTGTGCATCCTGATAATTCTTGGAGTATTTTAAACATACTCTAAATAATTTATCAGCAAACAAGCTATAAATTTTTGCTTGTGCACTCAAATTTTGTTTACAACACTTTTGTATGAGAACTTCTAATTCAATAACTATTTAATTTTAGGGTGTAAATTATTATCATCAATAACGGTTAATAAATGTAGAAGCTCTCTTC
>CEST01180492.1_pt1 | contig 25071 bp, 21 predicted proteins | sample 326921 | NCBI WGS metagenome assembly CEST01 (sample SAMEA2621509, study PRJEB7988) | marine metagenome | biome: marine biome (ENVO:00000447); feature: surface water layer (ENVO:00002042); material: "saline water (ENVO:00002010), including plankton (ENVO:xxxxxxxx)" | depth 5 m
ACAGATAAGGATATTGTTCAGACAAAAAATGTAATATATTGTTTTTTGAATATTTTTTATAGTGCTTTTAGCATTAAAGACAACTGGTTATATCCAAACAAAAGCTTGTGTTAACGGGTCTATATTTCCGGATAACACAACTTTTTAGTTGTCTTTATCTGTAAAGGTTTTGAAGATTACAGCAGTTTTTTCTTTGCACAAAAATAGGATTAATAGGTATTTGAGTCAATCCCCATAAATGGTGAAATTTATTAGTCCCTAATTTTTAAGGAGAGATGCTAAAAGAGAATAGATAGTAATTTCTAGCTAAGATTTTTTCGTACTTCTAAACGTAAAAAAATGAGCGTAACAATAGTGGCTAAAATATCTGCAATGGGAAATGAATACCAAACTCCTTGTAGGCCAAAAAATTTGGGCAAAATATACACTAACGGAATTAAGAAAAAGCCTTGTTTTAGCAAGGTAAGTAATAATGCAGGCAATGCTTTGCCAGCGGCTTGAAAATAAGCAGAACCAACCAATTGCGCTGTAATAACAGGAGTGGCTAAAAAGACATACAATAAGGCTTTGGGCGTTTCTTTAATTAAAGCAGCATCTGAAGTAAAAATAGTTGCAATAGCTTCTGGAAAAGACATAATTCCTACAAAAATTAGAGTGGCTACTGAGCTACCATAAATCATGGCCATTTTTATGGTTTCTTTTACTCTTTCATTATTTTTTGCACCATAATTATATCCAGCAATGGGTAAAAAGCCTTGTGTAACTCCTAAGACAGGAAATAAGGCAAACAACATCACTCTATTTATAATACCATATACAGCAATCGCATTTTCACCACCATAGGTAAATAATGTGGCATTTAAAACTATCATTAACACACTAATGGTTCCTTGTCTTGCAATGGTAACGCCACCTAATTGAACAATTTCTTTTACAATGGATAGTTTTAGTATAAAATAGCTTGGTTTAATAACAAGCTCACTCTTTTTAGAGATAAAAAAACTAAAAATAAATAGTCCACACACCGCATATGAAATAGTGGTTGCCAAGCCAGCACCAAACATGCCTAAATCTAAAAACTTAATAAAAATAATATCTAGTACTATGTTTGAAATTGCGGGCAAAATCATTGCATACATTGCAAATTTAGGTTTTCCTTCTGCTCTAATAACAGGGTTGCCCATCATGGCAAATGCTAAAAAAGGAACTCCAAATAATACCACATTAAAATACTCCGTTGCCGGATTTAAAATAGCTCCATTGGCACCAAATAATAGGAGTAGTGGATTATAGAATAAGATGCCTATGATCACAAAGAAAATAGACAGTACAAGCGTTAAAGAAATTTGATTTCCAAAAGTTACGTATGCTTTATTAAAATTATTACTCCCAAAAGCTCTAGAAATAATGGAGCTTCCGCCAATACCAATTCCCATTCCTATAGAGGAAATTAAAAAAACAATAGGTAAAACTACGGTAACAGCTGCAATGGCCATAGAACCAATCCATTGGCCCACAAAAATGGTGTCTACAATCATATTTAATGACATCACCAAAATTCCAATAGAAGCTGGAATGGCTTGTTTAATAAGAAGTTTACTTATCTTTTGAGTTCCTAAACTATTGGCTGTTTCTGTCATAAAAGTTTGCAAATATCTATATAATCAGATGGCTATTTTAACCTAAAAAAATATTTATGGATTAATTAACATATCCATAAAATTTTCTGCTAAGTTTGTTCTATGAGTGTTTTTAAAACAAATTATACCGTTGTAACATCTAATATAGATGAACTTAATCATGTAAATAATGTCGTGTATCTTCAATGGATTCAAGATATTGCAAATTTACATTGGAACGAACTAAAAGAAGGGGTAGATACTGCTGCGTATGTATGGGTTGTAATTCGTCATGAAATAGATTATCTAAACCAGGCCTTACTTGGTGATACGTTGCTCGCTAAAACCTGGGTTGGTAAAACCGCAGGGTTGAAATCTATTCGTCATGTAGAATTTTACAGAAACAATAAACTCTTAGTGAAAGCTCAAACTACTTTTTGCTTGCTGCACGCAAAAAGCTTCAAACCCATGAGAATAACTGATGAAATTTTAGCGATGTTAGCTCCTAAATAACTGTACCTTTGCGTTCAGAAATTTAATTTAATTATGAGCACATTTGCATCTCTTGGTATCAAAAAAGAATTTATAGAATCTATCAAAGAGTTAGGGATTTCAAAACCCACTGAAATTCAAGAAAAAGGAATTCCAATACTATTAAACAATAGAACCGATTTTGTTGGCTTAGCACAAACAGGTACTGGTAAAACAGCTACTTTTGGACTGCCAATAGTGCAGCAAATAGATCCGACAAATAACGCTGTTCAAGCACTCATTTTATCACCCACCAGAGAACTGGTTCAGCAAATAAAAAAACAGCTTTTTAAATACACAAAGTATTATGATCAAAAGGTGTTTGTAGAGGCAGTTTATGGAGGAGAGAAGATAGATCGTCAGATCAATAATTTACAAAGAACTACTCATATAATTGTTGCAACACCCGGGCGATTAATTGATTTGATAGAGCGGGGAAATATTAATTTAAAAGAAATAAAAACACTTGTTTTAGATGAAGCTGATGAAATGCTGAGTATGGGCTTTAAACAAGATTTAAATAGAATATTAAAATACACTTCTGGCCAACGAAACACATGGTTGTTTTCTGCTACCATGCCCGATGAAATTCAAAGAATTATTAAAACCTATATGGATTCTAATGCACCACGTGTAGAAATAGATAGAAACTCTATGGTAAATTCAAATATCAGTCATCAATTTGTAAAAACTACTATTAAAGAAAAAGCGTCTGTCATTATCTGTTTTTTAGAAGCAAGACAGGCAGAAAGAGGTATTATTTTTTGTAGAACCAAAGCAGGAACTCAAAATTTAACCAAGCTTTTACAAGAAGAAGGCTTTTCTATTGGAGCTTTAGAAGGAGATATGCAGCAAAAAGAGCGTGACAAAGTGATGCGTGCTTTTAAGAACGAAAGTTTACAATACTTAATTTCTACAGATGTTTCTGCAAGAGGAATAGATGTAAGTGGATTGGCATTTGTAATTCATCATCAATTACCAGATCAATTAGACTATTACACACACAGAAGCGGAAGAACTGCAAGAGCTGGAAAAACAGGGGTTTCTATTGCTTTAATATTGTCTAATGAACTTCAGAGAATCTATGAAATAGAAAAAGAGTTAAATATTAAATTTACTGAAACTACAGTCTAAAAAAAGTCAATTTAATGTTCTTAATTAATGCATAGTCAAAATTAAAAAATTAATAGATTGATTACTAAAGTTAGAGAATATACTAATATTCAAATAAGAAAAATAGTATTTTTGTAACCATAACTATTTTAATAAAAACGTGATGACCTCCACTCTAAAATATCCATTATACCTTTTAATTTATCTTTCAAGTATAATCTCTATTGTATCTCAAGTGAAAACTACTATTGTAGGAAAGGTTGTAGACGAAAGAGGAGCACCTATATTTGCTGCTTCTTTATATTTAAATAGTAATCAAGGAACGTATTCAGAAGAAGATGGGAGCTTTAAAATTATAGATGTTATCCCAGGTTCTTTTAACTTAACAGCCAGTTTTGTAGGTTTTGATTCACAGACAAAATTTAATATAATTATTAAATCAAAAGGAAATAGCTCTTTTAACTTTATTCTAATTGAATCATCAGAAGCTCTAGAAGAAATAGTAGTTAACAATAAGAATACGATTAGCAGACCTAAAGAAACTCCGCTATCTACCCAGTCTTTATCTGCTGTTGAAATTGCAACGTATCCAGGAGGAAATAATGATGTTGTTCAGGTAGCACAGACTTTACCGGGTGTTTCTCCCTCTGTTGGTGGCTTTCGTAATGATTTAATTATTCGTGGTGGTGCACCGAATGAAACTGTTTATTATTTAGATGGAGTAGAGGTGCCTAACATCAATCATTTTGCAACACAAGGAAGTGCTGGCGGTCCGGTGGGTTTGCTAAATGTTTCTTTTATTAATGATGTTACTTTATCAACCTCTGCATTTGGAGCTCAATATGACAATCCTTTGTCAGGTGTTCTTCAATTTAAACAACGAGATGGAAATAAAGTGAAATTTAATACTAATATTCGTGTAAGTGCAACTGATGCTGCTTTTACTTTTGAAGGCCCATTGTTTAAAAAAAACAAGTCTGAAAGTAATACAAGCTTTTTAATGTCTATTAGAAGAAGTTACTTACAGGCTTTATTTAAATTAATCGGCTTACCAATCAGACCAGACTATTGGGATTATCAATATAAACTATCACATCAAATAGATAAATACAATGATTTGTATGTCATAGGATTAGGTTCTATAGATGACTTTAGTGTAGAAGCCCCAGATGAGTTTGACGAGGAAGCTCAAGCTATTATAGAACAAGCTCCATTCATACAACAAAAAACAAACTCTATTGGAGTTACCTGGAGAAAAAGATTTAAAGATGGTTCTGGTTTTATGGAAACTACAGTAAGTAATAATCGCTTAGAAAATATATTTACAAACTATCTAGATCCAGAAAACGAAACAGGAATTATTTTTAGAAATGATGCCATAGAGTCAGAAACAAAGCTAAGATATCAATTGACTAAATTTTTAAATAATTGGAAATTTACAGGTGGTTTTAATACGCAACATTCTTATTACACCAATAGCACTGTTAATAATGCTGACGCCATATTCTATACTACTGAAATAGACTTTATAAAATACGGGTTTTTTGCAAATGTAACTCGTTCATTTTTTAATGATAAATTAGATGTTTCTTTAGGGTTTAGAATGGATGATGACAGTTTTACAAATTCTAATGATTTGCTATCAAGTTTCTCACCAAGACTTTCTTTATCTTATGAGTTCTTAGAAGATTGGCGCATAAGTGCTACTGCAGGACGCTATTTTAAAATAGCACCATATACAATTTTAGGATTTAAAGATGCTAGTGGAAACTTCACAAATAAAGATAGTGATTATACACAAAGCGATCATTATGTAATAGGTTTACAGCATTATCTAAATCCTGCTGCAAGTATTTCTTTAGAGGGCTTTTATAAGCGCTATACAGACTATCCTGTTTCAGTTTTAGATCAAGTCTCTCTGGCAAACAAAGGAGCAGATTTTGAAGTGTTAGGAAATGAAGATGTAGAAACTGTTGGAAAGGGTAGAAGTTATGGTCTAGAATTTCAATACCAACAAAAACTACTAAATAATTTTTACAGTATTTTCTCTTATACTTATTTCTTTAGTGAATTTACAGGTTTTGACACCGCTACATATATACCCTCTGTTTGGGATAGTAGACATTTGGCCTCTTTTGTAGGAGGTTATAAATTAAAAAAGAATTGGGAAATTAGTTCGCGCTATCGTTTTGCTGGAAAAACACCTTACGTACCAACAAACTTAGATGCTACACTAGCTTCCTATCCAGAAATTATTTTGGATTATACTCGTTTAGGGGAAGAAAAATTAGCAACTTTTAGTCAATTAGATATTCGTGTAGATAAAAAATGGAACTATGAACAATTAAGTTTAAACATCTTTTTTGAAGTTCAGAATGTTCTTGGGCAAAGTATTCCAAGACCTAATGAGTATGGTCTTTCAAGAGATATGAGTGGCAATCTAACAAACCCTCTTAGTTTGTCACAAATAAATCAAGATACAAGTACAACAATTCCTAGTATTGGAATTGTAATAGATTTTTAATTAAACTTTATCCATAGTAAGATTTTAATTTACTCAAATAAAGGAAAAAACATGACTATTATTTTATGATTTTTCTTTGAAATAATAAGGAATTACTGTTAGAGAATCCTTTCAAAATATATACACCTTGAGCTAGTTGATCTAATTGTAACTCTAGTTCTCCTTTATGATTTTTTTGTTTTGTAGAAAATATAATTTTCCCTGTTAATGAATATAGTTTTAACTTAATTTCTTTAAGGTAGCTGGTCTTAATAAGAAGTGTATTGTGAACAGGAATAGGATATATATTAGTAGTATTACTAAATGAAATAGTATTGACACCAAGTGTTCCATTAAAATATTGTTCAGCTAGAGCAAATGATTCTTTACCAATTTTATCTCCAATAATCCTTCCTTTAATATCGTCAATAGGAGGGTGGATTCCTCCCCAAATTCTAGATAAGCTTGTTTGATCAGATGCATCATGGTATGTTGCCCATTGTAAGGTTAAAGATTCAGAGGGACCTTCTTCAAAAACTAAAAATTCATTTTGTAGTACATCAAAAGTACCCATACCTCCCGGAAAGAAATCACTTCCAGTTACCAAAGCTAATGTCTCTGAAGCTGCCCTAGAAAATGTTGAATGACCAGAAAGATAACCTGCAAAAGGAGGGGTAACAAAAGTTGGACGTTGATAAGGCCACCAATGTGTTCCTAAAATCCAATCGACTCCGGCAATATCAGTATCTGGATCTATTATAAAATCTGGTCCTTTCCAAGATTTTACTTTAAGTTGGCCAATATTTTCATCTGAATCTCCAGCCAATGAATCCCCAATTTCAACCAACTCAATTAACCCAGGGATTAAAGGTAATCCGTGTGGATCAAAACTACTTAATTCTGGATCTGTACTTTGCCCTTTTGAAGCCATATAGCGAATAGCAGAAATTGGTCTTATATAATTATAATACCCTTTAATTCCCCAAATATTTATAGCAGAATCATGCATGGCACCACCTAGCGCCAAATAACATTTTATATCCCACTCTAAATCGCTTAAAACAGCTCCTTGTCCACCAAATTGCTTAACTGTTTCAGGGTGGTCACTCACATAGTTTAAGATCGTAAACCAGTGGCCAGGAGGAGTCTCTGAATCTGGACCATCTGCCCAGAATTCTGCTAATGTACGAGCGTAGTCTGCTCTTTTTACTAATTGTGGTGAATACGCTAAACCTGTTACAGGGTTTAAAGTATGTCCAGAACTAGTAGATCCACCATCGTTAAAATTATAAAAGTTTTTATACTCATTGAATGTTGTTGGAAAATCAGCGATTTCAATATTCCCTAATGAAGCAGGTGAAATATCAATCATAGTATTGTCTGCTGGGTCTAAATGCGCAGACCATGCAATAACCATTGCAAAATGCCATTTGTAAGGATCATCTATACCATCCATAGAAGAATTTTGAATAAACTCTGGCAATCCAGGATCATTATAAATATAGCTATCAAAACCATTATTTAAAATTGTTAAATCTTCAGTTTTTAAAGAAAACGGAGTTACTACACCCCATTCTGGACTTAAGAAATCAGGAGTTTCTAACGCATAGATGTTTCCGCTTTGATCTATAAACACATCAAAAGCTAAAGGTTGCCATTCATTGGGGTTAACTTCAGAATTATCTTCATATAAATCTAAGATTAAAGGACTATTATCAGAATTGTAATAAAGGTTTTCATAATTATTTTCTTCATTAGATCCATCCTGTAATCCAAAACTTATCATTTCTTGTGCGATAAAGTTTCCCAAGGCAGCATATGAGTTTGTTGAGTAATCTACTGATATTAAGTTTACATCATATCCATAAGATTCAAATAAAGTTGTAAAATCAGTTAATGAATCTGTAGCTCCTGGTGAATTTGAAAATCGATGATTTAACAATCGATACATAGCATAACTAATAATTTCATGGGTGGCATCGTCTATATTTGAAGGAGTAGAAATACCATCAAAGTTAGCAGTATACCCTCCAAAAGTTTTACCTAAAAATACTGTTTCTGCATTTATATCAAATATTGCCCATGCATCATACATGACAATAGAACTATGAAATAAATTTCTTGCATGAACGGTAGGTCTGGCATAGTCATTTCTAATGGCACTCAGTAATTCGTCGTTCCAATCTCTTGCAACTGAATTTTGAGCATCTAAATTAGGTGCTAAAACTATACCGATTAATAGTAAAAAAGTTAAGATTGATCTCAATAAATGAAAATTTTAGCAAACATAAAAAATAATTAACTATTATTTAATCTACATTTTTTTATTTTTTTGTTATTTGTTATGTTACATATAATTGTATGAATTATGTTTTTAAATATTGAAAAATTAAATTTATATTATTTTCGTTGAATAAACCTCGAATGGTTTTTTCAGCTTTGAAATCAATATATAAATACTGCTATTACTGGTTAAAGTGTAGTTATATTTGCCAAAATTTATTTTATGTCAACACAGTTTTCTGATTTAGGGGTTCAGCATGATTTACAAGAACGTTTAATCGATTTAGAAATTACGATTCCAACGGAAGTTCAAAATAAAGTAATTCCATTTATTCTTGAGAGAAAGAAAGATTTGGTTGCTTTGGCTAAGACTGGTACTGGAAAAACAGCTGCTTTTGGTTTGCCTTTATTACAATTAATAAATCCAGAAAACAATATTATACAAGCTGTTATATTAGCACCAACAAGAGAGCTAGGACAACAAATCCATGCTAATTTAACTTTATTTGCTTCGTATAATCCTTCCATTTCTATTGTAGGAATCTTTGGTGGAGCTACCCTTAAATCTCAAGTAGAAGCTTTAAAAAGGACTGCGCATATTATCGTTGCAACTCCCGGGCGTTTAATTGATTTGATAGACCGGAAAGTTATTGATATTGAAAATATTAACTATTTGGTATTAGATGAAGCTGATGAAATGATTAACGCTTTAAATACGGAAGTTGAAACCATATTTAAAGAAATTCCCAAGACTACAAGAATTTTATTGTTTACGGCTACAATGCCGGGTTCAATAAAACAATTAGTGCAAAATTACTTATCCAAAAATGCAGTAACTATTGAAGCAGATATGGCTACGATTGGGCATCAAGGAATTCAACACCATTATACAATAGTAGAACCAATAGAAAAACTAGAAATACTACTTCATTTCCTATATGCTAGAGAAGGCAAAAAAGGAATAATTTTTTGCAAAACCAAAGCTGCTGTGAACAAGCTGGGGAAAAACTTAGCTAAGAATAAATTTTCTTCAGGAACAATACATGGTAGTTTAACCCAGGGAATTCGTGATAGAGTAATGGGGCAGTTTAGAGATGGACATATAGACGTTTTGGTTGCTACAGATTTAGCGGCTCGAGGATTGGATATAAAAGAGATTTCTTACGTTATCAATTATCATTTACCAGACACTTATGAAGCGTATGTTCATAGAAGTGGTAGAACAGCAAGAGCGGGAGCAAAGGGACTTTCATTAACTATTTTACAAAAGGAGGAAGTTGCAGGTATTACTGATTTTGAAAACGAACTAGGAATAAAATTTAAAGAAGTTAAAAAAGCTGATTCAGGAAGTATTGAAGAAAACAACGCTTTGTTATGGGCGAGAAAAATATTTAAAACAAAACCTAATCGTGCTGTTTCTAATGATTTTAAGTCAAAAATAAAAACTATTTTTCATCATTTAACCAAAGAAGAACTGATTGAAAAAGTATTAGCAAATCATTTGAATCATTTAGCGCAAACTAACAGTGGTGTATCCATTTCTGAAGATTCAGTAAAGCAGCAAAAAAAGAAGTAATTCTTATGGCAAACATTATTAAAGATCAACAAGGTATTTTAGAAAAATTAAATATACATCAGTTGAACCCTATGCAAAAGGAAGCTATTGCAGCTATTAAAAAAAATATAAATACAATCTTATTATCTCCAACAGGAACTGGTAAAACACTCGCTTTTTCATTGCCGCTTTTAGATTCATTAAACCCAGAATCTAAAGAAATTCAAGCTTTAATTCTAGTTCCTTCAAGAGAATTAGCCATACAGATTGAACAAGTAATTAGATCTATGGGTTCTGGTTATAAGGTAAATGCTGTGTATGGAGGCAGACCAATGTCTAAAGATAAAATAGAATTGAAACATGTGCCAGCCATTTTAATTGGAACACCAGGTAGAATTTCAGACCACTTTAGCAATGATCGTTTTTCAAAAGATTTTATAAAAACATTAATTTTAGATGAGTTTGATAAATCATTAGAAGTAGGTTTTGAGTATGAAATGAGAGGTATTATTAATGAATTGAAGAGTGTTAATAAACGAATATTAACATCTGCTACACAGGGTGTTGAAATTCCTGATTTTGTTAGATTAGATAAGCCAGAGATTATAAACTATCTGGGTACTTCTGTTTCTAAATTAAAAGTAAAGACTATAATTTCACCTGCAAAAAATAAGTTAAACACATTATTACATTTATTAAACCATATTGGTAATCAACAAGGAATTATCTTTTGTAATTTAAAAGATAGCATTCAAAAAGTTAGTTCATTCTTAGAAACCAAAAACATTAGCCATGGATGTTTTAATGGTGGAATGGAACAAAAAGATAGAGAACGTTCCTTAATTAAATTTAGAAATGGCACTAACCAACTTTTAATAGCTACAGATTTAGCAGCAAGAGGAATAGATATTCCAGAGATGAAATACATTATTCATTTTGAATTACCTTTATCAAAAGAGGAGTTTACTCATAGAAACGGACGTACTGCAAGAGTTTCGGCTAAAGGAACCGCGTACGTTTTAAAATGGAAAGAAGAACGATTACCAGAATTTATAGGGACCCCACCAATAGAGGATATTAGCAAACAATCTGTCAGAAAACCTGTTTTTTGGGAAACATTATTTATTTCAGGAGGAAGAAAAGATAAAATTTCTAAAGGTGATATCGCAGGAATGTTTTTTAAATTGGGAGCACTAACTAAAGATCAATTAGGAATTATAGAATTAAAACAAGATTGTGCTTTTGTAGCTGTACCTGCAACTATTGCTGGTCAATTGGTAGAAAACTTAAATAATACAAGATTAAAGAAGAAAAAAGTACGGGTTACTAAAATATAAGAATAGTCGCCAATAGCATCCATATACCTAATCTGTAAACGACTAGTAAAATAATCTATTTTGTAATTTTATTCTTAAAATAGCTTACATTTACGACTTAGGTAATTTAGCTACTTTTACATAATAAACTTTGTGTATTAAATAGCTTTTTATTTTCCTAACAAATAGGCAAAGTAGTTCATAAACAATTAAATAAATTATTCTATCGAAAATCCAAAATTTTCTAGAGATATCAATCCAGATTTTTCTAAGACACTAAGAAAAAGGGTTAATCAGTATTTTAAAATAAATAAGATTAACAGAAATGCTAATTTAAACATGGTTGCAAAGACAATCTTCATGATTACATTATTCTTTGTGCCATTATTTATACTTTCTTCAGGTTTTGTTGCTTCTACTTTTGTGCTTTTCTCACTTTATGTTTTAAGTGGATTAGGAATGGCTGGAATAGGAATGGGAGTTATGCATGACGCAATCCACGGTTCGTATTCAAAAAACAAGAAAATCAATACTTTTTTAGGATACTCTTTCAATCTTATAGGTGGTAGTGCTATCATCTGGAAGATTCAACACAATATTTTACATCATACCTACACGAACATAGATGATGCTGATGATGACTTAAATGCTCCTTTTTTCTTGAGATTTTCCCCCCATGCAAAACACTATTGGGTTCATCAATTTCAGCACATATACATATGGTTTTTCTACTCTATTTCAACTATATCTTGGATAACTTCTAAAGATTTTGTACGTCTTAAGCGATACAAAAATATGGGTTTTTTTGATAAAAAAAACGAATATAATAGTGCTTTAGCTAGTATGATAGCTTGGAAAATGTTGTATTATTCTTATGCGTTGGTTTTACCTATGATTATGCTGCCTTTTTCTTGGGGTATTATTTTATTCGCATTTTTATGTATGCATTTTGTAACCGGTTTCCTAGTAAGTATTATATTCCAAATTGCTCATATAATGCCTTCAACAAATTTCCCGCTTCCAAATAAAAATGGTGTAATGGAAGAATGTTGGTATGGACATCAACTAGCTACTACAACTAATTTTTCACCTAATAGTAAATTATTATATTGGCTTATTGGTGGATTAAATTATCAAGTAGAACATCACGTTTTACCTGATGTTTGTCATGTACACTATAAAGATATTTCTAAAATTGTTGCAGCTACTGCAAAAGAATTTGGAATGACTTACCATGTTAAATCATCACTTTTTCAAGCAATTTCAGATCATACTAAAATGCTTCGTACCCTAGGTAGAAAATAAAAAATCACTTAGGTTGAGAACTTAATACACAAATATTTCACAAAACAACTATTGTTCAATTAAATTAAGATCTTCCCTCATGAACAAGAATTTAAAAAATATTTTCTTTAATATAAAGTAAATAGATATCTTTGAAAAATAATTATAATATATATTAAATAACGGATGGCAAAATCGCAACAGACATTTAATAAAAGTGAAAAAGAGAAGAAACGTTTGAAAAAACGTGAGGATAAGCGAAAGAAAATGGATGCTCGCAAGGCTGATGTAAAGGAAAACGGTACCAAAGGTATTGAATTTGCTTATGTAGATCATAATGGTAATTTGACAGATTCACCTCCAGACCCATCACTTAAAGTTAAAATAAAAGCAAAGAATATAGAGATTAGTGTTCCTAAAATGACAGAGGCAGATAAGGTAGATCCTGTTAGAAATGGTAAAGTTTCATTCTTTGATTCTTCAAAAGGTTTTGGATTTATCATAGATACAGAAAATCAAGAAAAATATTTTACCCATGTAAGTGGTATTATAGATGAAATAGCAGAAAACGATAAAGTTACTTTTGAATTAGAAAGAGGTATGAAAGGTATGAATGCTGTTAAAGTGACATTAAAAAAATAGTTTCTACAAACAATTTAAAACTCAAAAGACTGTAATTTTTAATTACAGTCTTTTTTGTTAGGTATCTATGGCTAAAATAAAAATATAATAAATTTTTAAAATTAATAAATTTTTATACATTTATAAAAAAATCTAGAATTCAATATCTCATTTAAATTCTAAATTACTGCTAAAATAAATCTTACACAGATGAAAAGAATACTCCCCCCAGTATGTTTACTATTTCTTTGTACTTCAAATAAAAAAATTCTTCAAAAAAGTCACCCATTTTTATCATGTAATGCTAATTACAAAGTTTTCTATTTTGGTGATATCATAAGAACGGGTCAACAAGAATTTGAATATGCGAAAGCTTTAGTTAAAGGAGATTGTTTAATGGGGTTTGTTGTTAGAAAAAAAGAAAAAATTTACTATCCTTAAAGAAATTCTATTTAAAAATCACCTCTAAAAATTAAGAAATTCAATTAGAGGCTTTTTATAATGAATATTATTACTCAAATAATTAATTAAAAAAAATATCAATGAAAAAAAATCTTGTAATACTAGCACTTTTAATTGGCTTAATAAGCTGTGAAAAAAAAGAACCTTTAGAAAATAAAAAATCTATTGTTTATTTTAATGGAGAGATTATTACCATGCAAGGAAACTCCCCAAAATATGTTGAAGCTCTTGTTGTTAATAATAAAAAGATACGTTACGTCGGTTCTTCAGAGGAGGCAATGAAAATTGCAGGTGAGGGATATCAAATGATAAATTTAAAAGGTAAAACTCTTCTTCCTGGTTTTATTGATGGTCATGCCCATTTTGCTTCATTTTCTGCACAAGCAATTGGTGCGAAAATATTACCACCACCAGATGCAGGAGCAAAAAATATACCTACACTTATCAATATTTTAAAAAAATGGAATACTCCAGAAAACAGGGCGTTAACGGGTTGGATTTTTGGAATGGGATTTGATGATTCTGTTTTAGAGGAAAAAAGATTTCCAACAAAGCATGATTTAGATCAAGTATCTAAAGAATTTCCAATTATGATCATCCATATTTCAGGTCATTTTGCGGCTGTAAATTCTAAAGGTCTCGAATTATTAAATATTAATTCAAATTCTAAAAATCCGGAAGGTGGAATAATTAGGAGAGAAAAAGGGAATGAACCTAATGGAGTTCTAGAAGAATTAGCAGCAATACCATACATGCTTAAAATTTTAAACCCAGCTTCTAAAGAAGCTGCAGATCAATTCTTTGAAGCAGGCCAAGAAATGGCATTATCATTTGGTTATACAACAGCTCAAGAAGGAAGAGCTATGGAAAATCATGAAATGTTAGTAAATGCATCTGAAGCGGGTAAACTAAAGTTAGATGTAGTTAGTTATGTTGATTATTTATTTGTTGATAAATACATGAACTCTAAATGGAATAGTATTACTTACAATAACCATTATCGTATTGGAGGAATGAAACTAACGCTTGATGGATCTCCTCAAGGAAGAACTGCATGGAGAACACAACCTTATTTATTACCTCCTGATGGAGCTAAAGAAGGATATCTTGGATATCCAGCTATTCCAAATGATAGTACAGTAATTGCTATTTATGAAAAAGGTTTTAAAAATAATTGGCAAATTCAAACTCATGCTAATGGAGATGCTGCAATGGATCAAATGATTAGAACAATGAAACCCATAGCTACTAAATATGGGAATAAAGACAGAAGGAATGTTTTAATTCATGGCCAATACGTTAGAGAAGATCAATTAGATTCATTTAAAGAGTTAAATATGATTGCCTCTTTATTTCCTTTACATACATTTTATTGGGGAGATTGGCACAAAGAAATTATTGGAGATAGCTTAGCAAATAATATTAGTCCTACTAGAACGGCTTTAAATAAAGGATTAAAAATTACCATTCATACAGATGCACCTGTTGCATTACCAAATTTAATGCGTATGGTAGGAATCTCTGTTGAACGTAAATCGCGTTCTGGACAAGTTATTGGTGAAAATGAAAAACTAACACCTTATGAGGCTCTCCAGGCCATTACAAGTTGGTCTGCATATCAGCATTTTGAGGATAAAACAAAAGGAACTTTAGAAGAAGGAAAGTTAGCAGATTTGGTTGTTTTAGATAAAAATCCTTTAAAAGTCGCACCAGCTGAAATTAAAGAAATAATAGTTTTAGAAACAATCAAAGAGGGTGTTGTAGTCTATAAGAAGAAATAAAACACTTACTGATTTTAATAATCGGACTTTATTTTTTTATATTTATATAAAATTAAGTGACTTAAAAACTTTTATCATGAAAAAACAAGCTATAATATTATGCATACTAGGAACATTCTTTTTTATTTCTAATTTTAACGTTTTAGGACAAAAACCAATTAAAAACCTTTATAATGGTTTAAATTTTAGAAATATTGGTCCTGCTATGACTTCTGGGCGAATTGCAGATATTGCTATTCATCCCGAAAATGAAAATATTTGGTATGTGGCTGTGGGTTCAGGAGGTGTTTGGAAAACATTAAATTCTGGAACAACTTGGAAGCCTATTTTTGATAATCAAAAAGTATATTCTACAGGCTGTGTTACTATAGATCAAAATAAACCCAGCACTATATGGTTAGGAACAGGTGAAAATGTTGGAGGACGCCATGCAGGTTTTGGTGATGGTATTTATGTGAGTCACAACGACGGGAAATCATGGAAAAACATGGGGTTGAAAAATTCCGAACATTTATCAAAAATTATTGTTCACCCAGAAAATTCAAATATTATTTGGGCAGCATCTCAAGGACCACTTTGGAGTAAAGGAGGTGATCGTGGAGTTTATAAAACTACAGATGGTGGAAAAAAATGGAATCGTACTTTAGGAGATTCAGAGTGGGTTGGTGCAACAGATATGCTTATCGATCCTACTAATCCAGATATTTTATATGCTGCAACATGGCAAAGACATAGAACTGTCGCTGGCTATCTTGGTGGAGGGCCAGGTTCTGGTCTTCATAAGAGTATAGATGGGGGAGAAACATGGAGAGCGCTTAAAAATGGAATTCCAAAATCAAATCTTGGTAAAACAGGATTAGCAATGTCTCCATTTAATTCTAATGTTATTTATGCCGCTCTTGAATTTGATAGAACTAAGGGGGGTGTTTATATGACTACTAATGGAGGAGAATCTTGGACTAAACAATCTGATGCAGTTTCTGGCGGAACAGGACCACATTATTATCAAGAACTAATAGCTTCACCACACCAAGAGGGAACACTTTATTTTATGAATAATAGTGCTTTAATTTCAAGAGATCATGGAAAAACCTTCAAAAACATGAGTAGATCAAATCAGCATAGTGATAGTCATGCATTGGTTTTTAAGAATTCAGATCCTAATTATTTATTAATTGGAACCGATGGTGGCTTATATGAGAGTTTTGATGATACAAAAAGTTGGAAATATGTTCGAAATTTACCAATTACTCAATACTTTAAAATTGCAGTAGATGATGCTGAGCCATTTTACAATGTTTACGGTGGAACTCAAGATAATGGATCACATGGTGGTCCGTCTAGAACAATTAGTTCGGATGGTATCGCAAGTGCAGATTGGTGGAAAACACTTGGTGCAGATGGTGCACAAACTGCTACTGAACCAGGAAACCCAGACATTACTTATGGAGAATTTCAACAAGGAGCATTGTGGAGAATAGACAGTAAAACAAGTGAAACTGTTTTTATCCAACCACAAGCAAGAGAGGGTGATCCTTATGAACGGTTTAATTGGGATGCTCCAATTCTAGTAAGTTCACATAATCCTAAACGATTGTATTTTGCTTCTCAGCGTGTTTGGAAATCAGAAAATAGAGGTGATGGTTGGGAACCAATATCTGAAGACCTCACATTAAATCAAGAGCGAATGAACTTTCCTTTTTATGGTGAATCACAAAGTTGGGACAATGCATGGGATGTTGGTGCTATGTCTAACTATAACACAATTACTTCGTTGGCAGAATCACCAAAACAAGAAGGTTTAATTTATGCAGGAACAGACGATGGCTTACTTCAAATAACTGAAGATGGTGGTGATAATTGGAGAAAAATCGCTTTAAATACAATTAAAGGATTACCAGTTACTCCATTTGTAAATGATGTCCGTGCAGATCTTTTTGATGCAAATGTTGTTTATGCTGCTTTAGACAATCACAAATATGGTGACTATAAACCATACATAATTAAAAGTAGTAATAAAGGAAAATCTTGGAAACTTATTAATGGAGATTTACCCACTAAGCTTTTAATTTGGAGATTAGTACAAGATCATATTAAAAAAGATTTACTATTTGCAGCAACAGAGTTTGGAGTTTACTTTACGTCTAACGGAGGTGCAAATTGGATACAATTAAAAGGTGGAATGCCAACAGTACCAATAAGAGATATAACTATCCAAAGACGTGAAAATGACTTGGTTGCTGGTTCTTTTGGTAGAGGAATATTCATTTTAGATGATATTTCACCTTTGCGGAATTTCAATAAAAGTATGATGTCTGCTGAAGCAACTTTATTTCCTGTTAAAACAGCACATTGGTATCGTCAGTCTAGTAGAGTAGGTAGTCAAGGTGACGCGGAATGGATAGCTAAAAACCCTCCATTTGGTGCTAATTTCACCTATTATATGGCAGATAAAATTAAATCTAAGAAAGACATAAGAAAAGCAAAGGAGAAAAAAGGCACTGCAAAATTTCCTGGATGGGATGCTCTAGAGGACGAAATTAGACAGGATGCGCCATCTATTGTATTAATTATTAAAGACGCAAACGGAAAGGTTGTTAACACTATTGATGGCACAAATAAAAAAGGTTTTAATCGAGTAAATTGGAGATTAACCTATCCTAGTAAAAGTGGAGAGCGATTGCAAGCACCAAAAGATCGTCGTCGATTTAGAGGTGGAGGGGTAATGGTTACTCCTGGAAACTATACAGTTACTTTAGCTAAACGAGTAGATGGTATTCACACGATACTGCAAGAACAAGAATCTTTTAATGTAAAACCTTTATTTGATGGAGCTTTACCCAGAAAATCATTTAAAGAAATGGATGAGTTTAGAGATGCTGCGTTTGCTTTTCAACAAGACTTAACTTCAACAAATATTGCTTTATCGCGAAGTCAACAAACTGTAGATGCTATGTTAAGAGCACTCAATAAGGCAACTTCTCCCTCTAATGATCTATTCAAGCGATTAAATGATACCAAAAGAGCTTTATTAGATATTGATAAAGAACTCCATGGTGATAGTATAAAAGGAGAGATTGGAGAAAGATCAAATCCAACGGCAAGTGATGGTAATTCATTAGGATGGAGAGCTTTAGGAAATACTTATGGCCCAACTGATGAACACAAAGGATTATTAAGTCGTGTTCAAAATCAGCTGAAGAAAGTAAAAGCAAAGCTTATACCTATTGTTAATTCTACGCTTCCTAAACTTGGAAATGATTTAAATAAAACGGGAGCACCTTGGGTAGAAGGTCAAGGCTTGATTAATAATTAAACTAAATGGACAAAGGCTCTTTAAAAGAGCCTTTGTCATACAAAACATATTCAAAATAGATTATAGCTTCACAATAAAAATTAATTAAGATTTAAATAACTAAACGATTACTATTAGCTTATTAATAAATTTTTATAAATTCGTAGTTCTTTAACAACATAAAAAACTGAATTAATGGAATTACAAGAATATCTGATCATCGGACTAAAAATAATTATTGGTTTAAGTATCTTAAATGTATGGTTAATTCAGTCTAAAAAACTCACAAAGTGGAGAGGTGGTAATGCAACAACTATTATCGAAGAATTTAATGTTTATGGCCTATCAAAATCTTTCTATCTAACTATTTATGTCTTGAAAGTAAGTTTAGCGATCCTATTATTAGCCTCTATTAAATTTGAAGGCTTAACTTTAATAAGTAGTCTGGGATTAGCTGTATTATTATTAGGGTCAATAATTATGCACATTAAAGTAAAAGATGAATTGTATAAATCATTTCCTGCTTTCTTATTTATGATTATGAATCTTACAATAGCTTTTTTTGCTATTTAAAAAAAATCAGTAAACGTTCTTATAGCAATAAAAAGATTGAGGGCTGCAAAAGTAAATGATGGGGAAGAGTTAATAAAATTATCTTTAATTTTTAATCTTACTATAAATCCAGCTAACATCAATAAAAATAATCCTGAAGATGCTAACAATAGTATTAATTGGCTAAAATACAAACCTATTAATAAGCCTCCAGCGCCTAAAAGTTGAAGAAAACCAGTTAGCTTTCTAAATTTAGGTAATTTATATCTATCAAATTCTGAAATAATGAATTTTGAATAAAAGCAGTTAACTCCAAAATAAATAAAGGCCAATCCTGAGAACCAAATTAATACTGTTAGTAAATCCAAATGTCTTTTTAATTTTTAAAATTTAAATCTTCAACAAGATTACGATAAAACTATAAATATTTTAGTTAACAAAATCATTAATGTCATTAGATTTCTAATTTAATCTTTAGGTTTTTCTTTAATGATAGATATAATTTGAATAAATCTATATTTATTTACCATACATTTTTAACAAATTTCTAAGACCGGTATTCATATCTTCGCAGAATTATTTTTTAGTTCAACTATTTATTTTTCGAGATAACGCTTATAATACATGCCTGAAGATCATAATGAATTAGATACCTCTAGAATAATTCCATTAAAAGAATTAGATCAATGTATTGCTACACTAGAGAAATTAGTTATTGATACAAATCAGTTATTCAATCTTTCAGAAGAGAAGAGGACAGCATTGCTGAAAGCTTCTGGAATGCTCTCTAGACCAAATAGAGACGAGTTTCAGCGTAGAAGAAAAGATGCTAAAAAAGCGGTAAAGCGTAAAATGATTGCCAAAGACAAACATGCAAGAAAAACTACAGGAATAAGATCTGCACGTGATGCTGTGTCGTTTGTAGCTCCAAAACTACTTGGAGCTGCTTCAATACCAGACGAAACATTAGCTTTAGAATCTCCTAGAAACTGTTATGTATGTAAATTAGTTTTTACAAAATTGCATCATTTCTATGATACAATGTGTACAGAATGTGGCGACTTAAATTACGCTAAACGTTTTCAAACTACAGATTTAAAAGATCAAATAGCTGTAATAACAGGCTCTAGATTAAAAATAGGCTATCATATAACATTAATGTTATTACGCTCAGGAGCTACAGTAATCGCTACAACTCGTTTCCCAGCCGATTCTGCAATTCGGTTTTCTAAAGAAGAGGATTATAAACAATGGAATGAACGTTTACATATTCATGGTTTAGATCTTCGACACATTCCAAGTGTGGAGATTTTTTGTAACTATATAGAACAAAAATATGATCGTCTAGATATTTTAATCAATAATGCTGCACAAACAGTAAGAAGACCCTCTGGTTTTTATCTTCATTTAATGGAGAATGAGAACTTATTCTTAAATCAACTTCCAAAATTAGCTCAACCTTTATTAAAAAATCACTTCAACTGTTTACAAGAATTATCAGATATAAATATAGGTAATTCGAAGACAAATAAAAATAATATGCTACCAGTTAGTTGGCATGGACCAGAGCCAGGTATTGGATTGCGAAATTCTGCAGCACTATCACAAATTCCTTATAGTTTTGACAATTCATTACAAAATGCTGAAGTTTTCCCTGAAGGAAAATTAGATGCAGATTTACAACAAGTAGATTTAAGAAAAACCAATAGCTGGCGTTTAAGACTTGGTGAAATTGAAACTACTGAAATGGTAGAGGTTCAATTAGTAAATTCAGTAGCACCATTTGTTTTATGTAATCGTTTGTCTAATTTAATGATGAAAGAAAATACTGGTAAAAAGCATATTATTAATGTGTCAGCTATGGAGGGTAAATTTCACCGATTTAAAAAAGTTGATAGACATCCTCATACTAATATGGCAAAAGCAGCCTTAAATATGCTTACACATACTTCGTCAGCAACCTTTTCAAAATATGGTATTTATATGAATGCTGTAGATACGGGATGGGTAACAGATGAAGACCCTGCAGAATTATCTAAAAAGAAGGCGGAAATTCACGATTTTCAACCACCATTAGATATTGTAGATGGAGCAGCTAGAGTAATGGATCCATTAATTGATGGGATCAATACAGGAAAACATTGGTCAGGAAAATTTTTAAAAGATTATTTTCCTATAGACTGGTAGTAATGAAATTTATTTTCAATTCTTTATTTTAATTGAATACATCCAAGGACATTCAATACTCTTATAATTAAATAAGTAATATCAATTTCATGCCATCTTACACCAAAATTAGCACTGCTTGAATTTTTATGATGATTGTTATGATATCCTTCTCCCATCATCAAGAAATCAAAATGAAAGAGATTCTTACTTGTATTTTTCATAGTATAATTCACGTAACCATATATATGACCAAACCAATTAATAATCACTCCGTGTATAGGAGCCATTAACAAGATAACTGGTAATAATATCCATTGCCACCAGCTTGTTACAAATAAAACAAAAAAAGCTATATAGAATGTAATCCAAAGTACTCTTGAAAAACGAGAGCTAGCAAAAGCATCAAAACTTTTCCATTGTGGTACGTCTTTGGTGAATTTTTCATCAACTACTATATTTTGATCATTAATATCTTGATAGATTGTTTTTGTTTTCCACATCATTGCAAATAAATTAGAATCATGAGACGGAGAATGAGGGTCTTTTTCAGTATCTGTGTAAGCATGATGCATTCTATGCATGATACCATAACCGTAAGCACTTAAATAACTAGATCCTTGAAAAACCCAAGTTAGAAAAAAAGTGATACGTTCCATCGTTTTAGACATTGTAAAAACTTGGTGTGCTGCATAACGATGTAAAAAGAAAGACTGAAAAAATAATCCACCATACCAAAGTATCAATACAAATATAATAATAACCATATTTTTTTTAACAAAGATAGTTTGATGTTAGAAGCAAAACAATGAACTCAAATCAATAAAATAGATATTATAAACGTTTTCTAATTCTGCTTAAAGCTTGTGCAGTTACACCAATATATGAACTGATGTATTTTAAAGGAATTACTTTTAATAATTCAGGACGTTCTTTAAATAATTTTAGATAACGCTCTTCTGCTGAAAGGTTTAATAGGCTTTGCTCTCGTTTAGACTTTATTAAAAAAAGGCGTTCTGCTGTTAATCTACCGATAATATTTCCAATATGTGTGTTTTTATAAACCAATTGTAAATCTTCATGAGTAATACTCAATAATGTAGTTTCTGTAAGAGCTTGCAGTTGATAAATTGATGGTGTCTTCGTTAAGAAAGAATCGTAAGCACTAACAAACTGATTTTTAAAACTAAAACCAAAAGTAATTTCTTTTTCTGGATCTTCTTTAGGGATGAATAAACGAACAACTCCAGATTCTATAAATGAGATATGATTTTCTATTTCATTAGCTTTTAAAAAAACCACTTTCTTTGGAATAATACGACGTTGTAACTTTGAAGTAAAAAAAAGCCAATCTATGTGAGATATGCTAGCTATTTGATCTAAATATGATTTTATTTGTTGCAAGTTCTATTTACAGAATTAATTTTTTACAAAGATAAGTAATCATAACTCAGCACTTTGCCTAATAGATGGGCAATTAAATCTTAAAATATTAAAATATTATTAGTGTACTTTTAAGTTATTTATTCGTCTTTATAAGTGAACAATTTGAATATAAGTCAATTAATTCGTTGAATGTTAAAAAAATGGTGGCATATTTGCATTTCAATAATTAAATTATATTACAATGAGTAAAGGAACAGTAAAATTTTTCAATGAGTCTAAAGGATTTGGATTTATCACTGAAGAAGGAGTAGACAAAGATCATTTTGTACACATTTCTGGATTAGTAGACGAAATTCGCGAAGGCGACCAAGTTGAATTTGATCTTCAAGAAGGTAACAAAGGATTAAATGCAGTGAACGTAAAAGTTATTTAATAAAATATACTTAAGTTTTCTAAAAGTCTATTACTAACGTGATAGACTTTTTTTTGTTTTATTTTTTAAGTAAAAAGCGGAGAACAACTAGATGACCAATTAAAGTCTTTTCGTGTTTTTTATTAAATAACAAGAAATTATAATTAACTTTTTATGATAATAATGGAATTAAAAAAACCTATCAAAATAATTACATAAGATAGGTTCTATTTCTACTAATGGGTTTGCCATCTTATTTAACTTCAGCAAGTTGATTCATTAACATATCATGGTCATATTGGCAACAACCTGGTAGATTGTTAAAAGCCTCTAAATTGCCCATTACTTTTTCAGTATCATAACCAGATGCTGCAATAACATTGTGAATTTTTAATTCGTCTGTTTTGCCACTATTAAAAGAAACCAATATAGACTTTTTATCTACATCCCACATTGCATTTGTTACCCCTTCAAGGCTATTAGCTGCTTTTTCAATAGTTATTTTGCACATTCCACAATTTCCTCTTACACCAAATGAAATATTTTTCATGGCCATTTCTTTAGCTACTTCAGTAGTGGTAGTTTTTTCTTTCTTAATTTCGTTTTTACAACTTGTAAAAATAAAAGCAAACAGTAAAACTATACTTAAAATTACTTTTTTCATTGTTTAAAAATTTAATTATTATTTGTCACTAACTTGTTTTACTTTTTAATATCATTAAAGTGTAAATGTACTATAATATAGATTATTATCTTCTGTTGATTTTGTAAAAACTACACAGTATAAATAATATATAGTTTCAAAATATTGAAACTTCTCAAAAATAAAAAAAAACCCCACGTAAAACTACTAGTCATAAGATATAATTTAATGTTATCTTTACTGGATTCAAGTCTGGTATATTCCACGTTACAGTTTGTTTTAATTTTACATGTCTAAATTACCAAAAGAACACAAATTTCTTGATCTTTCAGATTATGGAAGACCCATCGCTAAGTTTATAGCAAACTCTTTAAAAAATACTTCTTTCACTCCAATCCATGTTACAATAGCATTTATAATCGCTGGTTTAATTGCCATTTACTGTATTATTCAAGGCTATTATTGGTTAGCTGCATTCTTCTTAATTTTTAAGTCCATTCTAGATGCTGCAGATGGTGAATTGGCTCGTGTGAAACAAAAACCATCTTATACAGGTAGGTATTTAGACTCAGTCGCAGACATTATATTAAATGCGTTATTCCTTAGCTCTATATGGTATATTACCAACATTTCTATTTGGATCTCTCTTCTAGCCTTTCTGGGCTTACAATTGCAGGGTACGCTTTATAATTACTATTATGTTATTTTAAGAAATAGATTTGACGGAGATACTACCAGTCGTGTTTTTGAAGATAAAACACCAATAGCTTTAGAAGGTGAGAAACAAAAACATGTCAGCATTCTTTTTGGCTTATACAAATTGTTATATGGAGTTTTTGATAAGGTAATTTATACTTTGGATAGCAATGCAGACAAAGGCACTATATTGCCAAATTGGCTCATGACTAGTGTTTCTACCTTTGGTTTAGGTTTTCAATTACTTATTATAGCAACAATGCTTGTTTTGGGTTTAAAAGCCTTTATACTTCCTTTCTTTTTGTTGTATACATTCATGATTTTTGTTTTTATTGGTATTAGAAAGTTTTTCTACTAGAAACTTAAATATTTTATTTAAATATCAGATCCTTAGTTGTAATTATAAAATAAATTAGAATAAAAAAAGGGGTTCGTATTCACTTCTTAAAAAGTTATTTGGGAAATAGAAGCAACTATTAGTCAGCGAATTGATGAGAATGAAGGGAGCTCATATACCAATCAACTATACAGAAGAGGTATTAACAAAGTGGCTCAAAAAGTAGGAGAGGAAGCTTTAGAGCTCGTTATTGAAGCAAAAGACAATGATGCTAATCTATTTAAAAATGAAGCTGGAGATTTAATGTATCATTATTTAATATTATTAAAAGCAAAAGGGATTAAACTTACAGATATTGAAAACTTATTGATGAGTAGAATTAGATAAACCCAATTTAATTGATTAGATATTAAGTTTGTTCAATAATCTGCAAATAGTTTCAAAACTCCCCTGTATATAAATCATTATATATTTGTACTATAATGTTCTTCGTTATGTAACTTGAGTTTTGTATAA
>CEST01180491.1_pt1 | contig 25036 bp, 22 predicted proteins | sample 326921 | NCBI WGS metagenome assembly CEST01 (sample SAMEA2621509, study PRJEB7988) | marine metagenome | biome: marine biome (ENVO:00000447); feature: surface water layer (ENVO:00002042); material: "saline water (ENVO:00002010), including plankton (ENVO:xxxxxxxx)" | depth 5 m
ACAGTTCAAAAGCAAAAAAAATTATAGGTTGGAAGCCCAAAATTTCCTTTAAAAATTTAGTAAAAGGAATGATGAAATATGAAATTGAAAAAATTAAAAATTAACAAATTTAGTAAAATATTTTTATTTGGACATAATGGGCTTATAGGTTCTTCAATTTTTAAAGCTTTAAAAAAAAAAGGTTATAAAAAAGTTTATACATTTGAGAAAAATATTTTAGATTTACTTAATCAAAAAAAAATACAGATAGCTTTTAAAAAATACAATCCTGATGCTGTAATTATTGCTGCTGCTCGTGTAGGAGGGGTTATGGCTAATAAAAAATTTCCTTATAATTTTATTTATGAAAATTTAGCAATACAAAACAATATTATACACGCGAGTGCAAGGAATGCTGTAAAAAAACTTATTTTCTTAGGTTCTAGCTGTATATATCCAAAAAAATGGAAAAAACCATTTATTGAAAATGATCTCACGCTATCAGGTTTAGACAAAACTAATGAACCTTATGCTGTTGCTAAAATAGCAGGACTAAAAATGTGCCATGCCTACAACCAACAATTTCATAGCAATGTTCCAAAATTTATAACTTTAATTCCACCAAATTTATTTGGTCCAAAAGATAATTATAATGAGCATAACAGTCATGTATTAGCGGCCATGCTGAGAAAGTTTTATATTTCAAAAATAAGCAATAAAAAAGAGGTTATAATCTGGGGAAGTGGAAAACCAAAAAGAGAATTTATGCATTCTGATGATGTAGGAAAAATTATTGCAAACTTTTTAGAAGTTCCCGATAAAGTTTTGCTTTCATTCACCAAGGGAAAATTTAGTCATTTCAATATTGGTTGTATGAGGGATTATTCTATTAGAGAATTAGCAAACATTATAAAAAAAATCACTTCCTTTGAGGGTAAAATTAAATATGATAGCAATTATCCTGACGGAGTAACTAGAAAATTACTGAATAGCTCTTTATTAACTAAAATTTTCCCCGATATAAAAAAGATGGACTTATCAAACAAGCATTTATTTGAAAAAAAAATTGAAAAAACTTACAAAGAATTAACTCTAAGCCTATTAAAAAATTTTGAAAAAAACAGTTCATATAATTTACCCATCTAATATTCATTTGGACGTCAATCCTTGGTCAATAGGTAACAATGTTATTAAATCTTTGAAGAAATTTTTTAATATAAAGACATATCTATGGACCTCTCTCGGAAAAATTAATCCAAATAAAGGTGATGTTCTTATTGGTCATTGTAATTCAAATCCATATACTATTTTTCAAAGGTCTCTGAGTAATAAAAATTGGTCTAAAATTATATTACTACAACCATACAATGAGGATCCACTACAGCTTTCGTATCTATATAATGTTGTACCTAAATGTGATTATTTTTTGGCTATATGTGGTGACTATTGGTTTAAAAGAATCCCAACTTCGAAATTTAAAAAATGGAAACATAAAATGATTCAAGTAAATTTAGGTATAAATAAAAATCTATATCCCTTTATAAAAAGAAAATTTAATAAAATTGGGAAAAGGAAATTTTTATACATAGGCAATGATTATGCATATAATAATTATGCAAAAAATTTACCCTATTTAAAAAAGATATCTAAATCACTAGGTCAGGAGCAATTTGCAACTATGGGTAATAAGAGAGTTGAGGGCATAAAACATTTTGGATGGCTCAATTTTCAAAATAAAAAATCTTTAGAAGCTGTAAAGAATTTTGATTTTTTGATTCAAACAAGCACAAATGATGCAAATCCATCTACCATCCTAGAGGCAATTAGTTGGGGTTTAATTCCAGTTTCAACCAAGCAGTGTGGATACGTTAACGAGAATTCTATTGTTAATATTCCTCTAAATAATGTAAAAAAAACAAAAAAAATATTAAATAATTTAATTTACTTCAATGACGTTAAGTTGAAAAAAATGCAAACAAATAACTACAATCTTTTAAAAAGAAAATATAATTGGTCTATATTTCAAAATATTATTTATGAAACAGTTATTTTAAAAAAAAATAATTTAAAAGCAGTGAAATACAAATGGTCAGAAGAGCTTTTCTTTAAAGTTAAGAAAAAAGAATCGCCTAATTATTTTTTAAAGCCATATATGATTTATACTATACTTAAAGCTAACTTATCTATGTTAATTAAAAAATATTTTTTAAAAAAAAAGTATAATTAAATTTTAATGAATTATTCAATTTTAATAGTTCCAATTATAATAGTTGCAATTTTTTTTTCATTTGGGAGTTTTTTAACTTTAAATAAAAAATCTTGTAGTTATGAGGCGGTAGTCTATGGGTTTGGTTTTACTATTCTTTTAATAAATACTTTATATTTTTTATTAAATGTATCTTTACTGTGGGTTTCAAAAATAATAATTTTATTATTTTTATTAACTTTTATTATTCTGGTTGCTCAAAATAGGTTAAAATATTTAATAAAAGTTATACTTTCCTCGTTACCATTGCTTATTTTATTTATTTTACTTGATTTTTTTTATGGAGAGCAGTTTTATATTTTCAGAGGAAATATTTATGATCAATTCAGCTACTTATCAACAGGAATGGTTTTTTCTGAATTCAAGTATGCTGAGGCGTTAGACATATATAAATCATGGTTTATATCTGGTGAAGCACCAAATGATCATATAATTCATGGAATACCTGCGCTTCATGCACGATCTACCACACAACTGCTACTTGGAATTTTATTAAATATTGATTTTGTTAGTGTGGCTGGTTCTGGTTATATATTTAAAATTATTACAACTTTACTAAGTTTTTTTGCATTCATTTCTTTATTGAAAACTTTTTTATATAAAAAGAAATATTCAATATTAATCGCTGGTGCTTTTTCACTTAGTTATTTCAACCTATATAATGTTGAAATTGATGCATTGTCATTAATTGGTTTTATGCCATTTTTCATTTTGATATTAAAAAAAACACCATCTTTAATAGATAATATAAAAAAAAATGAAATAGCTTGTGGTTATTATTATAGTTTTATTACAGCCTGTTCTTTTATTATTTATCCTAATGGATCAGCTGCAGTTTCATTACCAATTTTATTTTATTTAATATACGAAATATTTAAAAAAAAAGTTTCATTAAGTGATTTCAGATATATTTTATTTTATTTTATTCTACTTTTAATTTTAATTATTCCTTTTTATAAAAGTACAATTATGTACTTAATAGAATCTGAAATTAAGATAGGCTTAACTACTAAATTAGATTTTTGGGGATACTACGGGGCATTCATTTTTGGTAAAAGTAACCCAATTTACAATATGGAAACAATTGTATTCATCAAGAATCTTTGGCTAACAAACTATCCAATAACAGATCTAATATTAGAAATTGGTAAAATTAATTTTGATAGTGGTAATATATTTTTTATCTTAAATATCATACCTTCAGCTTTTGGATTCTATCACTTTACTACCTCAATAGAATACCCTTATATGAATTATGTTTTAGTAATTTTTTTATTATATATTTCTTATAACATAATAATTACTTTTATTAGAAATTTACGACAAATTTTGATATCCAAAAATAATTTTTTAGTGATGAATAAATTTATTGTAATTTATTTTTTAATTTTCTTTTTTGTACTTATTTTTAAATCTCTTTTTTGGGCTGCAATTAAACTATTTTTTATTTTTTCACCAATATTTTTTTTGATAGTTTCGTTTAATTTTTTAAAAAATCAAAGATTTTTATTTCCTAAGTATTTATTCATAATTTTATTGTCACTTTTCCCTTTATATAAATATACACAATTCAATTCAGGGATAGGAAGGGTAGACTCTTTCCCCTCTGTGATGAAAAAAGAATATAAAACGAATGTAATATGGAAAATTGATAAAAATAAGCTATCTAAATGCAAAAAAATTAAATATAGTTTTGATGATAGGTTTAAATCTGTTTACATTTCAATGGTTTTTAATAAAACAAGAAAAAATTTTAAAAATATTAATGACCTTACAACAGACTGTGAAGTATCGTTTGTTAAAAAAAATTTTATAGTAAGTAAATTATGAAGATAGCTTTGATTGTTCCAATATATAATGAAAAAGATAATATCAGTGGCTTTCTAGAGCGTACAATTCCTGTTATAGAACAAATTGGTATAAATTATGAAATTATTTTTATAGCTGATCCCTCTAGTGATGGAACTGAGGAAATTGTGTTAGATAAAATTAAATATAATAAAAATTTAAAATTAATCATTATGTCCAGAAGATTTGGACAGCCAGCAGCAATGCTTGCTGGTATTAAAAATACAGAGGCAGACTACGTGGTATTAATAGATGTTGATTTACAAGATCCACCAGAATTAATTTCTGAAATGTATAAGCATGCACAGCTTGGTTATGACGTTGTCATGGCAAGAAGAAATAAAAAAATTGGGGAAAATCTAATAAGAAAAGTCGTTTCATCAATTGGTTATTCATTTATCTCGAAGTTAAGCGACACAAATATTCCAAAAAATGTTGGAGAATTTAGGCTTATCTCAAAAAGAGTGGTTAATCATATAAAGTCTATGGAAGAAAAAGATTTTTTTTTAAGAGGAATAATTTCATATATAGGTTTTAAGCAAAAAATTATTACTTTTGATAGAATTTCAAGAAAAGAGGGTGTAACCAAATATAATAAATACCTAGGATCGTTGCGTATTGGATTGAATGGGATCTTTTCTTTTAGCACTAAGCCTCTTCACATTATTACCATGTTATCATTTGCAAGCTTCACATTTTCTACGATAACTTTTTTTACCTACTTATTCCTCACTTATTTTAATTTTTTTGTTTTTAAATATCAGTTTTTTATTATTCTTTTAATTTTTGTGGTTTCGTCATTAATTTTTTTCTCTCAAGGAATCATTTCTGAGTACTTGGCTAGATTAATTAGTGATATAAAAAAAAGACCAAATTATATAATTGACAAAAAATACAACTTTTCTGATGAAGAGGATATTTAAATTTTAATGAGAAAAGTAGTTGTTATTACTGGTGTAGCAGGAATGATTGGTTCTGCGCTACTAAAACTATATATAAAAAAAAATATTATTGTTATTGGTATAGATAACTTTACACTTGGAAAAAAAAAATTTATTAGAGAGTTTATCGCTATAAAAAATTTTCATTTTTTCAATTGTGATTTAAGCAAAAAAAAACTACCAAATAGATTTAAAAAAATTATTCATAATTTGAATATTACAGAAATTTGGATGTTAGCAGCAAACTCTGATATAAACTTAGGTATTAAAAATCCTGATATAGATTTAAAAAATACTTTTTTAACAACCTATAATACATTAAATAATTTAAAACCACTTATAGACAAAAAAACAAAAATAATTTTCTCTTCATCTTCTGCTATATATGGTGAGATAAATGGTAAAATTAATGAGAAGACACTTACCTTAGGAGCAAGAAGTAATTATGGAGTGATGAAGCATGCATCAGAAAATTATATATCATATTTTTCTCATACCCTTGAAATACAGAGCTATATTTTTAGATTCCCTAATGTTGTTGGTAAAAATTTAACTCATGGAGTAATTTTTGATCTTCATAAAAAATTACAAATAAAATCAAAGTACTTAAATGTATTAGGCAATGGTGAGCAGCAAAAACCTTATTCACATGTTGATGAAATTCTTGATTGCATGATTTTTATAAAAAATAAAAAATTTAAAGATAAATTGAATCATTTTAATATTGGTACCAATGATAGTGGTATGAAAGTTAAAGAAATAGTAAATATGCTATTGCAAGAATCAAGATCTAAAAAACATATTAAATATGAAAAAAATATTAGAGGCTGGATAGGCGATGTTCCCAAATATCAATACTCCACTAATAAGCTTAACAATCTTGGCTTTGTCTTCAAATTAAGTTCAAAAGATGCTGTTAAATTAGCCATACAGAACTTATTTTAAATGACTGTAGTTGCAATTACTGTAGGAGGAAAGGGCTCTAGAGTTTCACATTTAACTGATGGTAAATCAAAATCAGAGATTAAAATTTTAAAAACTAAATCTATAATAGAATTACAATTAGACAATCTAGTAAAATTAAATAAAAATATTTTTATCTTGTCTAATACCAAGAATTTGACTTTAGATAAATTGATTAAGAAAAAATATGTTAACAGCAGAATTAAAATTGTTCATGAAAAACAACCTCTTGGTACAGCGGGTTGTTTAAAAGTTCTAGAAAAAGAAAAATCTAAAGTATTCTTAATAGTATCAGGAGATTTAGTTTTTAATATAAATTTAAAAAAACTTTTAAAATTTCACTCAGAAAAAAAAAGTGACTGCACCCTAGTTGTACATCCTAATAATCATCCACATGATAGCGATAGGGTTGATGTTGATAATAAATGTAAAGTAAAAAAATTTTACAAAAAAAATACTAATAGTAAGAATATCTCAAATTTATGCTTATCTGGTATTTTTGTAATTAATAAGACTGTCTTAAAAAAAATTCATATTAATAAATTTCAAGATTTTTCTAATGATGTTTTAACAAAAATAATTGATATTAAAAAAAAAGTTTTTGCTTATAATACAAGAGAATATGTGAAAGATGCAGGAACTCCTGAAAGAATTATTCAGGTTAAACAAGAGATTAATTCTTTAAAATATAAAATAGGCAATATTGATAAAAAAATACCAGCTATTTTTTTAGATAAAGATGGAGTTATTAATAAAGATAAATACAATTTCAAATATCAAAATATAAAGTTAATTTTACCAAATATTTTTAGCGCCATAAAAAAAATAAATAAGTCTGGTTACTTATGTGTATTGGTAACCAATCAGCCTGCAATTGCCAAAGGATTTGTTAAACTTGAAAAAGTTGAAAAAGATTTAAGATATTTAGAGGGTATCCTTGCAAAAAATCACTGTTATTTAGATCGTATTTATTTTTGCCCCTGTCATCCAGACAAGGGATTTTCAGGAGAAGTAAAAAAGTTTAAAAGAATCTGTAGTTGGAGGAAACCTAATAATGGAATGCTACTGCAGGCAAATAAAGATTTAAATATTGATTTTAAAAAATCGTATATGATTGGTGATACTATAAATGATTATATGGCTGCAAAAAAAACTAAAGTCAAATTTATCGCTGTAGGCAACAAGATCAAAGATTTTAAAATTACAAAGAAAAAAGACTTAAATGATGCTGTTTCTTTTATTTTTAAAAATCAATTTTCTGTAACAAAGAAATAAACGTTTCTATATGAATTTATGATCCTTTACCTTTTTATGCAGTTAATCATTATACAAAAAATGTATAAAACTTTTAAACTTTCACAGATAAATTATAGATATATTTTAAAAAAATATTTATAGTATAATTAGTTAATATTTTAGATTAATAATTATAAAAAATGAATAAAATATAACTAATGTACGATACTTTAATCATTGGATCAGGCTTATCTTCAATTTTCTTTTTAGAGGGATATAAAAATAAAAATAAAAATAAAAATGAAAAAATGGCTGTAATTTCTTACGAAGCCAGCAGTGAGCAAAATCAAGAGAAAACAGACGTATCATTAAAAAATAAAATTAAAGATAATTTACCCCCTCGTTTTAAAGCAGATAATATTGGATCAATATCAGATTTCTTCATAAAAAATAAAACAACTCCCTCTGACAATTTATCTATTTTTGGGCTACTCCAAGATGGAGGAGTCTCAAATTATTGGGGTATGTCTTGTGATTTTCCAAAAATTAATAAATTGGATTTTTTGAATAAAAAAAATAGAGATGCTCTGATCAATAGTTTTAATTATATTTACAATAAATTTAATTTTGAAGGTGTAGTCTCCAATGAAAATGTAACGGCTAATAATGAAAAAAAAATAGAAAATTATTTTTCAAAAGTTCTGGAATGCAAAAATGATAATATAAATTTTTATAAAAACTGCTCAGCAATTGATGGTGTAAAATATTTAATACCATCTACGATTAACACAGATTATTCAAATATTGATAAGTTAAATTACTTTGTAAATACGATAGTAAAAGAGGGTAATATCTACAGGATTCATTGTACAAATTCATTAAATGAAAAAAAATCCTTTGTAACTAAAAAATTAATTCTTGCATGTGGAACTATTGGGACCACAAGGTTGTTACTTGGCATGCTTAACTATGAGAAACCAGTTAAAGTATTTCATAATCCAATGTTATTTGCATGCATATTGTCAAATCAAAAAGTACAAAAGGATTTTAAACACTGGATGTCTCAGATTGCCTCTGATTCATTTGATTCAAAAACCAATAGTTATGCTGCGTGTAATTTTAGATCTACAAACGAATATATAAAAAGAAAAATTTTCAAAGACTATTGGTTTATGAAAAACTTTTTTTCTAAGTATGTGTATAATTTTTTAGCAGAAAGAATGGTTTTTGTGAATTTGTATATCGAGGCAAAATATAGCAATTTAATAATTCAAAAAGAAGACGATAATTATAAAATATTTTCATCAAATGAAAATATGAAATTAACAAAAAAAATACTACATAACCACTTAACAAAAAATACAGAAACCCTTTTAAAAAATAATCTAATTACACAGTTTATGTATTCAACTATACCTAAAAGTGGACATGACAATCACTATACAGGCACAATTAAGATAAACAAAGATGATACCCCACTTAGTGTTGACGAAATGTGTGAATTAAAAAATTTTGACAACCTTTATATTGTGGATGGGTCTGTTATACCTGGGGATATTTCCTTTTTTCCAACTGGCATTATTATAGCCAATGCATATAGAGTGGGTTCAACTATTTAAAAATGAAATATTCAAGGGTCTATTTATATTTAAATTTTTTGCAGATAATTCAATCACTTTTTAAAAACTATAAAAAAAGTAAAGTAATTGTTGAAGCAGAATTTAAAGAAAAACTGAATAAAGAAAATATCCATCTGACAGGGATGTGTAGAACGGCCTTTTTAATAGTATTGGAGTATTTAATAAAAAACTACCCTCAAAAAAAAGAACTGATTGTTTGTTCATATAATCTAAAGGAATTAATAGATGTGGCAAGATTAAAAGACTTTAAAATTGTTTTTGCTGATGTGGATAAGGAAAATGGAATGATCGTAGAAAGTGATGTTTTAAATAAGATTAACAAGAATACTGCTGCAGTTTTGTTTACGAATATGTTTAATGACTTTTCTAGTTTGAAAAAAATAGCTGCAATTTGCAAGCAAGAAGAAATTATTATGATTGAGGATTTAGCTATTTATTTTGGAAATCATTCAAATTATAAATATGCTGGGTCAATAGGAGATGTATCAATATTAAGCTTTGGTATTATGAAAAATATATCTGCTTTTTTTGGTGGAGCCTTGCTTACAAACAATAGATCTATATCAGAGTATGCAAGAAATAGAATAGATGGGTTTAAAAATTTTCCACAAAAAGTATATTTAAAGAATATTGTATTATTTATAATATTAAAATTTTTTCTATCTAGAATTATTTACAATTTTTTCTTTTTTTATATTATAAAACTTGGTTCAATAAATAATATATTTTTTATTAATAGTAAAATATATCCAGCATTAAAATTTAAAAAAAAAAATAATATTCCGAGTTTTTATTATTCTAAAATTTCAAAGTTAAGTGTAAAAATAGTTCATACAATTATATCAAGTCAGTCATTTTTAAAATCAACTAATATTAGAAAGGATAATAACAAATTTTATTTTAATGGGTTAAAAAATTTAAAGGATGTAAGAGCCATACCAATAATAGATTTTGATTTTCAAAATTTCTTAGACTTCCCTATTATTGTTAAACATAAAAAAGAATTGATAAAGTATTTGTTTGAAAAAGGGTTAGAAACTAGAGAACATTTTTATGAAAACTGTGAAAATTTGATTAATAATAATGTAACTAATAATGCTAGCTATTATGAGAAAAGCTTGTTGTGTCTTCCATCACATAAAAAAATTAAAAAAGAAACAATGCAAAAATATTTAGATGAAATAAAAAATTTTTATCAAACATACAAAAACCAAAAAAATTAATAACCTGTTTATAATTCTATAGATTTTTTTAATTCTATTAAAATATTTTACCGTCTATAATTAATGGCTATTTTAATTATACCAGTTAATGCACTCATAATCTCATTAAGATTAGTATTACTCTGACCTCTATTTCGATTAACAAATTTAATTGGGAATGATTTAATAATCAATTTTTTTTTTAAAAACATTGACAATGTTTCGCTCAAATATATATAGCCTTTATTTAAAGGTTTTTTCTTAATCATAATACTTACTGCTTTTAAATTATAAAATCTAAATCCATTAGTATAATCATGTATTTTTCTACTTAATAAAAATCTTGTTAATAAATTTGAGAAATAACTAAAAATTCTTCTTTGTAACGGCCAATCAATGATCACACCATCCGGGTACCTGGATCCAAGTAGTACATCAGTATTTTTATCGAAAATTTGTATTCCCTTTTTAAAATCCTTTATTGAATGAGAAAAATCACAATCCATTTCAACAAAAATTTTGATATTTTTTACTTTTTTCTTTAAAAATTTTAAACCTTCCCAACAGGCTCCACCTCTCCCATCTTTTTTTTTTCTCAATATCAAAAAAATTTTTTTATTAATTAATTTTTTAAACTCATTCTTCACAATATTGTAAGTTCCGTCTGGGCTATTATCGTCAACTAAGCAAATTACTATATTTAAATTTTGTTTCAATAAAGCATTTATTAAATAGCATATATTTTCTGATTCATTGTATGAGGGGAGGCACACACCTATTTTGCCTTTAATATTTCTTCCTTGAAGTAACGATTTTACCTTTAGGGAAAGTTGATTCTTTTTTGTATTACTAAATCTTGTTAAGTATTTACTCATTCTACTTTGTTTTGAGAAGTTTTTTAATTTTTATATTTTTTTCGATAATATTCAAACAAATCATTGCGTATGAAATAAAAAGAATTATTTTAGCAGTAGAATTTAGAACACCACCAAAAAAACCAAAAAAATAAATTAATCTATGAAGTTCTAATGATAAAAAAAGACTTACTAAGACTAGGACTTTAAAGAGTTTATTTTCTAAATTTAATATTAAAGGAACAGTAAAAAATAAAAAAATTAATCTATAATCAAAATTACTATTAATTAGAAAAGAGATAATGAAAATGCCAGCACCAAGAAAATAATATCTTATTTCACTTTGATTTTTTATTTTTAAGATTTCTTTGTTAAGTAATATGTAAACAATAATGGAAAATACTATTAAAACTAAAGAAAGATAAAAGTGATTAAAATAAATATTAAAGTGTTTGTCTAGATTTTTAACAATAGCTAAGGTTCCATAACTCATATCTCCAGTCTGTGGTGTATTTTTACTAATCATGTAAAAGTCATCTGCAAATACTAAAAAATATACAAAACAAGTGGTAAGTATAAAAATTAGTGAATAATAATTGTTTTTTTTTAATAGACCCAATATGCCAAAAACAGGAAAAATTTTTAAAATTACAGACAAGATAAATAATAAATATCTAAATATTGAATTTTCAACATTCATTAAATAATAAAGTAAAATAAATATTACAATATCAACGTTTCCTCTTTCTATGAGGAGTAAACTTGCACCACTAAAGAATAAATAAATTAAAAAATATGAAGAATGTTTCTTGATTAATTTATAAAATATAGAAATGTATAGAATTACAAATACTGATACGTAGGTGTATAAAAAATTATTGTCACCAAGCTTAAAAAAACTCGATATTAAAACCCATATTTTTGGATAATTAAGTCTGCACTCACCTATACCGTTGTTGTTGTATATTATTGAAGAGTTATAAATATCTTCATAAAGTCTTGACCAGCTAGCAACACATCTAAAATCTACGAAGTCATTCGTAGCACTTGGTACTAATAAATAATTCCAAAATTTATTTGGAAATAAATAATATAAAATAAATGAAATAATAATAAGAATTATAAAATGAAGTTCTTTTTTCTTAATTATATTCATGAATTTTTTATTGATATTAGTAATTTTAAAAAATAAGTATTTAGCATCTTTTATAGATTTCAATTCACATTTATTCTATATTGTAAAATAATATAATTTGATATTAATAAAAGTGTTAATTTTGCTCGTTATTTAAAATTGAATGTTAAAAAATGAAATACACTAAAGCCAAAATACCCAATCAGGTCTATGTAAATTCAAATTATGAAAAAATGAACTATGATGGATCTGCAGGAATTTTATTTAAAATAAATCACTGGTTAATGGAGTGGGGTATAGATAAGAAATATAATGAGCACATACTTGAAATAGGGGGTGGTGCAAAGCTACACTTAGAATTTATTAACTCTAAAAATATTAAATCTTACACAATTATAGATGATAAGTTTTTTAAGAAATCACTGCCACTTTTAAAAAAAAGAAATAAAAAAATAAATTTTATTTTTATTGATTATAAAAATCAAAAATTAGTTAATAAAATAAAAAAAAAATTTACAAGACTGGTTTCCTCACATACATTTGAGCATTTTTTGACATTTGAAGATAGTTTTTTAAAGATATTGCCTTTAATGAAGAAAAATAGTCTTTTATCTATAGCTCTACCTTGTGATCCTGGCTTAACCTGGAGGGCTTTACAATTTATTTCTTACTTTAAACAAAAAAAACTTTATGGATGGAAAAATTTTCAGCAGAAAGATTTAGATGACTCTAGAGATCACGTAACTCCAGTACAAAATATTATTAAGGTATTAAATTTTTATTTTAAGACAATTAACTTCAAATACTTTCCTTTTTTTGTTCCTATAGTTTGGTTAAATATTTTCTTAATTATTCAAATTAAGTTAAAAGATTTTAGAAATAATTTCTAATCTTTTTTTAAAGCAAAAAATTAATTAAATTTATGAAGTTATGAACACACTTTATAATTCAAAATAACTATAGGATTATAAAAAATAATTTAGTAGATCACCTTTTACAAATGATAAGATAATATAATAATATTTTAAGTTATTCTAAAAATTTCTAGTTTTAATTTGACTTAAAGAAAAATATTTGTTTTTTAAAAATTGAGAAATCAAGTTCATAATTGTATGATGCATACTTTCTATAATTCCATAATTATATGAATCTATGTGTAAATTTATATGAGAAATTTTTTTGGACATACCCCCATCAAATCCTGTTAAGCTAATAGTAGTCATAGATTTTTTTTTAGCTACTTTAATGGCATTAACTATATTTGGAGATTTTCCTGAGGAGCTTATAGTTATTAGAATATCTGATTTTTGACCCATTTGTTCTATTTGATCGCTAAAAACACACTCATATTTGTTGTCATTAGAAATTGCAGTCATAAGTGCAGTATTTGAAGATAAGCTTATTAAAAATGGCTTGAGTATTTTGGTTTCATTAAGAATTTTTTGATGATCGCATGCAAAATGGTTTGCTAGAGCTGCAGAGCCGCCATTACCACAAACAAAAACTTTAATTTTTGGATTTTTATAAGCTTTTTCTAATATATGGATAGTTTTATTCAATTTTATATTATCAATTGAATCATAGGCCTCTTTTAGAAAATTATAATAGTCTTTTTTATAATCTAGTAATTTTGAATACTTTTTGTTTGGAAATTTCACAATACACAATATAAATGAAAATATGCTGTTGTCAAAAACACCTTTAAGAATTAGCTTTGCCGGTGGTGGCTCTGATTATTTTAATGAAAATTCTGATGTAAAAGGAAGGGTAATAGTAACAACTATCAACAAGTATATGCACGTAATATTGAATAAGAAGTATAATTCAAGCGTAAGAGTATCTTATTCTAAAACTGAAAATGTTAATACCGTAAATGAAATAAAACATCAAATTATAAGACAGTCTTTAAAAAATTATAATATAATTAATGGTGTAGAGGTCGTAACTGTAGCCGATATACCCACTTCAGGAAGTGGTTTGGCATCTTCTAGTGCCCTAACTGTAGGATTAGTAAATATCTTGAATAAATTTAAAGACCAAACGATAACAAAAAAAATATTAGCACAAGAGGCTTGTAAAATAGAAATTATAAAATGTAAAAAATTGATTGGAATGCAAGACCAATACTCGACCGCATATGGAGGTCTTAATAGAATTGAATTTTACAATAAAAAAGTGACAGTAAAAAAAATAGAACTAAGCAATCAATTCATGAATAAATTTAATAATCATTTGCATCTTTTTCACACTGGTATTAATCGACAAGCAAATGATATCTTATTGAATATAAAAAAATCAGGCAATCAATTTATAAATTATGATAAACTAGCCTACTTGGCAAAAAATTTTGAAAAAGAGTTATTTCTTAAAAACTTGGATGCTTGTGGAGAAATTTTAAACGAAAATTGGATGATTAAAAAAAAACTTGATCAAAGTGTATCATCTTTAAATTTAGATAATATTTACGATGACGCTAAAAGTGCTGGAGCCATAGGGGGTAAATTACTTGGAGCAGGTGGGGGTGGGTATTTTTTATTTTTATCAAAACCACAAAATAAAAACAGATTAATAAAAAAACTCAAAAGACTTCAACACATAGACTTTAAATTTACGCAGAATGGCTCTGAAGTTATTAAAATTTAATAAATGTGATAAATAAAAATGATCGAATGGCTGATTATATTGACAGATAAACATCGGGGAATATATTTTTCATTTCTGTACAATATTATAAGATTATCCTCGTATACTAGAGGCTTTATTGATAGGAATAATGTTAATTTAATTTTAAAAAACAAAAGTGCACATGAATAAAATTTTTAAAGATAAATCAATTTTGATAACAGGGGGTACGGGATCATTTGGTAAAGCAATGACTCATAAATTACTATCTACAAATATAAAAGAAATACGAATTTTTAGTAGAGATGAAAAAAAGCAAGATGACATGAGAAAAAATTTTAAAGATAAGAGATTAAAATTTTATATTGGAGATATTAGAGATGAAAGAAGTGTAGAAGTAGCAGTAGAGAATATAGACTATATATTTCATGCGGCAGCCTTAAAACAAGTTCCTTCATGTGAATTCTATCCAATGGAAGCAGTTAAAACCAACATTTTGGGTGTTGATAATTTACTAAACGCAGCAATAAAGGCAAAAGTAAAAAAAATTATCTGCTTAAGTACCGATAAAGCTGTTTATCCAATTAATGCGATGGGTGTCTCTAAATCAATGATGGAAAAAGTGATAATAGCTAGCTCTAGAAACTCAAAAAATACCAATATTTGCATAACCAGATACGGTAATGTTGTCTATTCTAGGGGGTCTGTAATACCTCTGTTTGTAAAACAAATAAGAGAAAAAAATATAGTTACAGTCACTGATTCAGGCATGACTAGATTTATGATGACCATGGATGATGCAATTAACTTGGTTTTTTTTGCATTTAAAAATGGAAAAAATGGTGAAATTTTTATTAAAAAATCACCCGCAGCTACTATTAAAACAATAATTGAAGCCCTGAGTGCTATTCTTAATAAAAAACCAAAGATTAAAGTTATAGGACCCAGACATGGAGAGAAATTCCACGAATGTTTGCTTTCGAAAGAGGAGTGCAAAAAAATTAAAAATTATAAAGACTATTATAAAATTGTATCAGATAATCGAGATTTAAATTATGATAAGTATTATTCATTAGGTAATAAAATAAAAATAATTAATGAAGAGTATACATCTGAAAATACCCTAAGGCTTTCAGTTAACAATACTATTAAAATGTTAAATGCAATTATTAAAAAAAATAAAGATCTTATTTAAATATGGAAATAGCAGTTACGGGTACTGACGGCTTTATAGGAAAAAACTTTATCCATAATTTTTCAAACATAAGTGGCTATAAGATAAATAAGATTACAAGAAAAACATCAAAAAAAAAAATTACTTCAATTCTAGATAAATCCAAAATTATTTATCATTTTGCAGGTGCAAATAGACCTTTAAAAAAAATATCCTTTAAAAAAGACAACGTAATATTAACTAAATTTATATGTGATTACTTAATTAAAAAAAAACTTGAAACAAAAATAATATTTACTTCTTCATCTCAAGCCCTTCAAAATAATCATTATGGTAAATCTAAAAAAGCTTGTGAAGATATATTAATAGATTTATCAAAAAAAAATAATTCGAAAGTTTTTATTTTAAGATTACCACACATATTCGGTAAATGGTCAAAGCCAAATTACAATAGTGTTGTAAGTACTTTTTGTTATAATGTAGCAAGAAAAAAAAAACTTCTTGTTTTAAATCCTAACCAAAAAATATACCTATTATATATTGATGACTTAATTAAATTTCTACAAAAATTTCTGAAAAATACAGAAATCAAAAAAAAAATTATTTATGATAAATTTCCTTTAACAAAAAAAGTTTCAATAAAGAAAATTGCTGAAATTATTTATGATCTTGATAGAAAAAGAACAAATTTATTTGTTGGAAATATATCTACAGATTTTAGGAAAAATTTGTACTCAACATATGTAAGCTTTTTACCCAAAAACAAAATTTCTTATCCACTTAAATCAAACAAAGATATTAGGGGTTCCTTTACTGAATTTTTAAAGACAAAGCATAATGGACAGCTATCAATTTTTACAGCCAAAAATGGACAAGTCAGAGGGCATCATTTTCATCATAGTAAAGTTGAAAAGTTTCTTGTTTTAAAGGGAAAAGCAAAATTTTATATGAGTGATATTTCTACAAATAAAAAGATTAGCTTTATAATGAACGGTAATTTCCCAAAAGTAGTTGAGAGTGTGCCGGGTCATCAGCATTATATTAAGAATATTGGAACTAGCGAACTTTTAGTTTTACTGTGGAGTAATGAAATATTTGATGTTAATAACTCTGATACATTTTCAATATGAAAAAATTTAAAATTTTAACGACTGTTGGAACTAGGCCTGAAATCATAAGACTTTCTAGAGTTATTGATTATTTAAACAAAAATACAGATCATAAATTAGTACATACAGGTCAAAACTACGACTATGAGCTAAATGAAATTTTTTTTAAGGACCTTGGAATTAAAAAACCAAATTATCAAATAAATATTAAAGGTAAATCACTTATAAAATCTATCTCTGAAATTTTATCAGAAGTTGATGTAATTTTAGAAAAAGAGAAACCTGACGCATTTTTAGTTTTGGGAGATACTAATAGTTGCCTTACCGCCTATTGTGCTAAAAGAAAAAAAATACCAATTTTTCATATAGAAGCAGGAAATAGATGTTATGATCAAAAAGTACCAGAGGAAATTAATAGAAAAATTATTGATCATATTTCAGATATAAATATTACTTACAGTGAAATCGCAAAAGATAATCTGTTAAGAGAAAATATAGCACCAGATAAGGTATTTAAAATTGGTAGTCCATTACAAGAAGTATTCAATTTTTATAAAAAAAAAATTTTAAATTCGAAGATTTTAAAAAAATATAAAATAAAAAAAAATAATTTTTATTTATTAAGTGTTCATAGAGAAGAAAACATAGATAACAAAAAAAATTTTTCAGAATTCATAAATTTACTAGAGTATTTAATTAAAAGAGATAATAAAAAAATTATTGTTAGTACACACCCAAGAACAATGAATAAAATAAGAGAAGAAAATATAAAAGATATCAATAAGGTAATTTTTGCAAAACCTTTCTCATATAGTGATTATTGTAATTTACAAATAAATTCAAAGGTAGTTTTATCTGACAGTGGGTCAATTACTGAAGAATCTAATATTATGAAATTTAATGCAATCAACCTTAGAGATACAAATGAAAGACAAGAGGGCATGAGTGTTGGCGCGGTAGCAATGGCTCATTTTAATATTGAACAAATTGAAAATTTAATAACATTATTTGAAAAAAACAAACTAAACACTTTTAATAAAATTGAAGACTATGATTGCCCTAATTTTTCTACAATTTTCTATAAACTTTTGTTAAGCTATACACAGTATGTAAATAAACATACGTGGAAGAAATAAATATTAAATAAATTGAGATTACTTTTTTTTTCACATTATTTTTGGCCAGAAAATTTCAGAATAAATGAGTTAGCAAGTTTCTTTTCTGTTAATAAAAAAAAAAATTATGTATTAACAGGATTCCCTTCTTATCCTAATAAATATTTATTTAAAAAAAAACTAGATAAGCACAAATTGAATAAATACCAAAATCTTGATATTATAAGAGTTCCAGTCTTTTTAAGAGGCAGTAGCAATGTATCAATTATTTTAAATTATATAAGCTTTATAACTAACTCAATATTATTTGGATTTTTTAAAATTTTTAATAAAAAAATTGATTTAATATTTATCTTTTGTCCATCACCTATTTTGAGTGCAATACCAGGTATAATCCTTAAAAAAATTTTTAAAAAAAAGTCAGTTTTATGGGTTCTTGATTTATGGCCTAATACTTTAATTGATCTGAAAATTATAGAAAATAAAATTATTGTTAAAATATTAAAAATATTAGTTAAATTTATTTATGACAATACAGATTTGATACTCGCTCAATCGATACCGATAAGAAATGAAATAAGAAAAATTACCAAAACGAAGTGTATTTATTTTCCGTCATGGCCTGAGCAAGATATAAACAATGAACAACAATCTTATAAAAATTCAATTGAAGTTTGCAAATCAAATCAGATAAAGATTTTATTTGCAGGTAATATTGGTCAGGCACAATCTTTTGAAACTTTAATAGAATGTGCAAAATTATTAAAAAAAGAAAAAATAATTAAATGGGTAATTGTAGGAGATGGAAGATGGAAGGCTAAATTAAAAAAATTGATAAATAGTAATAATCTCAATAATGATTTTCAACTAATAGATAGAGTTCCGTTAAGAAATATGGGTTCATATTTTAGAGAAGCAGATGCTTTATTTTTAAGTTTAAAAAGAAATGAAACTTTTGATAAAACCATACCTGGTAAGCTACAAACTTATATGGATTCTTCAAAACCAATTATTGCTTCAATATCCGGGGAAACAAACAGAATAATTAATGAATCAAAGTGTGGCTTTGTTTCTGAAGCAGAAGATTATTTATCTTTAAGAGATAATGTATTGAAATTTTATTATTTAGATATAAATGAAAAAAAACAATTAGGACATAATGGAAAAATCTATTCTGATATCAATTTTAATAAAATAAAAATATTAAATAATCTTAAACAAGAAATTGAAAGTGTTATAGCGTGAAAGTATTATTAACTGGTGGTGCAGGCTACATTGGAAGTACAACTGCAAATTTACTTTTAGATCAGAATCATGATGTCACAATAATTGACAATTTATCAACAGGAAATAAAAAAAATATACCAAAAAGTGCGATATTTATAAAATCTGATATTTGTAATAAATTTATTTTATCAAAATTATTTAAAAAAAATACATATGATGTAATAATTCATTTTGCAGCATTTATTAATGTTGAGGAATCTGTTAGAAAACCAAAAAAATATATAAGAAATAACTATACCAAGACAAAGAAATTTATAGAAATTTGTGAATCATTTAATCAATGTAAAATTATATTTTCATCAACAGCAGCAGTTTATGGCGACTCTAAGCTGGGTATAATTAGTGAGAAGGCAAAGTTAAAACCAATTAGTCCGTATGCAATTTCGAAATTTAAATCTGAAAATTTTATAAAAGATAAAGATATAAATTATGTAATCTTGAGGTATTTTAATGTTGCGGGTGCAGATTCAAAAATGAGATCAGGTTCAATTAGTAAAAAAAATGGCACAAATCTAATTAAAAAAATCTGTGAATGTTATTTTAGTAAAAAAAAAATTGAAGTATATGGTAATAATTATCCCTCTACAGATGGAACTGCAATAAGAGATTATATTCATGTTACCGATCTTGCTTCAGCGCACATTCAAGCAGCAAAGTATTTAAATAAAGAGAACAAATCCATCACGTTAAATTGTGGTTATGGGAAGGGATATTCTGTCAAAAAGGTTATTGACACATTTAATAAGATGTATGATGAGAAAGTTTTATATACTTATGTAAAAAAACGTCCTGGAGATTTATTTAAATCAATTGCCAATGTATCTCTGTTAAAAAAGAAATTAAATTGGCAACCTAAAAATAATTCTTTAAAAAAAATTCTTGAATCAAGTTTAATGTGGGAAAAAAAATTAAATAGAAATGATTAAACGACTAAATTTCATTGCTTGCTTATTGATTGTCTCTTTGCCCATACTAATAGCTACTGGACCATTTTTATCAGATTTAGCAGTCGTTTTAATTGATATAATTTTTCTAGGAATTTTACTTAAAGACAAAAATTCAGAACCATTGAATAATAAATATTTTAAATACCTTCTTGTTTTGTGGTTATATTGCTCCATAAGATCAATATTTTCCGATGACCTGCTATTTTCATTAAAAAGTTCATTTTTATATATCAGATTTATTATTTTGATTTATGCGGTCTCTTATTTTTTAAAAGGGAATACAAAATTGATAAAATTATTTTCAAAAATAATTATCCTAACAATTTTGTTTATATGTTGTGATGCTTTAATTCAGTATTTTACAGGTACTAATTTATTTAATTTCACTTTAGAAGGCACAGATAAAGTGAATGGAGTTTTTAATGATGAAGCAGTACTAGGTAGTTATTTAGTTAGACTCTCGCCATTATTTTTTGCTTTATTATATTTTAAACGCAATAAAAAAAATTTTCATTTATTTATAACATTAGCCCTCATATTATTGGGTACTGTAATACTTTTGTCTGGCTCTAGATCCTCTTTCTTTTTATGGATAATTTTTATACTCTTTTTATTTGCAATAGATATTGCTCTAAGAAAAATTTTGCTTTCTTCTGGTATAATAATTTTTTTATTATTTATGATTTTATCACAAATAAACACCAAAATTTATTATACATTTTCATATGTATTAATTGATCCAATAAAGACCATGTTCTTTGAAGAAAAACCAACAGAAAACCTTAAAGAAAAAAAATTTATAATATTTACACAAGTCTATCATACCCACTATGAAACAGCTTTTAATATTTTTTTAGATAATAAACTATTTGGTGTTGGAACCAAAATGTTCAGAAAAGTTTGTGATGATCCTAAATATTACGTGAATCATAATAGTTGCACAACACATCCACATAATTTTTATATGCAAATGTTAGCTGAGAACGGTTTAATAGGTTTTTTTGGTTTATTAATAATTTTTTTGAAAATAGTTTATGAATTATTCAAAAAAATTACCTTAATTTATTCAAAACCATTAGAATACAAGGTAGACTCATCTTTATTAATTTTAATTGGATTATTTATGAATTTATGGCCAATAGTTCCATCAGGGAATCTTTTTAATAATTGGCTGTCGATTCTAATTTATCTTCCAGTTGGTTTTTATTCATATTTTAAAGAAAGATAGTATGGATAATATTTATCTCACTACTTTTTTTTGCGTATTTAACTTAATAATTTATTTTTTTAATAAAAATATTTCTAATTTTATAAATGTTTTTGATCTTCCCAATATAAGAAAGATTCATAAAAAAAAAACTCCTTTAATAGGTGGTTATATTATTTTTTTAAACTTGACTTTATTTACTCTATTGATTTTTTTTGATTTTTATAATTTTAGTAATATGAATGATGTATTTTCAACTAAAAATGAATATTTAATTTTTTATTTAACTTCTCTCATATTTTTTTTTATTGGGGCTTTAGATGACAAGATAGACATAAGTCCAAATATTAAATTATTTTTATTAACCTTAACCTTGTTTATTATTTTAAGCCTAGATAGCACGATAATAATCAATCAGCTTAGATTTTCTTTCCTTGATAACATTGTTTTTACAGGACAATACGCAAACATACTTACGATACTATGTTTTTTATTATTTATAAATGCATGTAATATGTTCGATGGGATTAATTTGCAATCAACCAGTTATTTTTTAGTTTTACTTTGTTGTTTGATTTATCTTGGTCCAATTAATTTTTTTTTAATATTTATTTTAATTGCTTTTGTGCCAATTTTTATTCTTAATAGTAGAGGAAAAATATTTATGGGTGATGGAGGAATTTATTTATGTTCATTTATAATTTCTTATATGTTGATTAAAAATTATAATATAAATACCTTAATTACTGCTGATTATATTTTTATTTTAATGATGCTACCAGGAATTGATATGTTTAGACTTTTTATACAAAGAATGTATAAAAAACAAAATCCATTTCATGCTGATGCCAATCACATCCATCATTTGCTATTAAAAAAATTTAACCACAAATATGTAGTTATAATACTAAATTTATTTATAATAATTCCAATTTATTGCTCAATACTACAATTTTCAAATATATTTATTATTCTTATTAACTTTTTTTTATATTTTATATTTATTCTCTTTTTGAACAAAAATTATTTTTTCAATAATTAATGCATGTTTTTTGATACTTTCATATTTTTTCTAATAACATTTATCAGTTTATGCTCAATAATGGGATTTGGGATTTTTACTAATAATTATATAATAAGAGATAAAATAGAAATTAATAATCAATTTAATTTTTTTTTTTTAGGTATTTTATTTATTTTACCACTTTCTTTTGTTTATTATTTAATTATAGGAAATGAACAAATAATAAATATAACCATTATATTAACTGGCTTATTTTTTTTTATTAGAAATGTTAAATTTAATAAAATAAAATTTAATTTTATTCTTACATTTTTATTTTTTACTGGTTTAATTATTTCTAAAACTCATGAAGATTTTACATCTTATCATTTCCAGCATATAAAAGAATTAAGTGATGGAACATTAAAATTTGGATTAGCAAATTTAGATGAAAGATACTTTTACGCTTCAATTTTTTCTTACGTTCAAAGTATTTTTAGATTTGATTATTTTGGGTTAAGTCTTATTCATGTACCTATATACACAATTTATCTATCTTTAATTGGATATTTATTTTTAGAAATTTCCCAACAAAAAAAATCTTACTTTTGTTCAATATTGTTGCTGCTTATAATCTTGAAATTTAAAAGATTATCTGAGTTTGGTTATGATTATATAGGCCAATTTATCTTACTATATATATTTATTGAATATATTTGGGGTTCTAAAAAATATTCCTCAATCCAAAATACAAAATTAATTCTTATTTATTTTTCTTCAGTTCTGATCAAAATTACAAATTTATATTTCTTTCCTATTATTTTTTTTCATTTTATGTCACAAAAAAAAATAAAATCTTTATTCAAGTATAAGATAATTTTTTTTTCTCTTTTTTTAATTTCTTTAACATTCTCAGGAAATAGCTTATTAAAAACTGGCTGTCTCAACTATCTTATTAAAGAAACTTGCTTTAAATCCGAAAAAATTAATTGGGCTTTTGACTATAAGAGCATAGAAAATTCAAAAAAATTAACTAAAAATTGGAGTAGAGGTTTTTTTCATCAGAAAAAAACTGATTATAATATACAAGAATACAACCAAAACTTTAAATGGATAAGTAATTGGTTTTCTTTACACTTTGTTGGAAAAATTACACCATTTATTTTTCTCTTGATATTAATAATATTAATATTGAATTACTTAATTTTCAAAAAAAAAATAACACTTAAAAAAAATTATCTTTTATTATTAGGCACATCTTTATCATTACTAATCTGGTTATTAAATTTCCCCCAATTTAGATTTGGGTTTGCAGGTATAGCTATTTTGATTCTTTTAATTTCAATTTTTATATTTGGTGAAAAAATTAGTTTTGATAAAAAAAAATTTAAGATAGCAGTTACTTTAGTTATTATATATTTTAATTTTTATAATGTATCTAGAATTGTAGATGAATTTAAAAGAAATGATTTATATAAGTTTATTAATTTCCCTTGGTTTGCTCAATTTAAATTAGAATATATAAAAATAAATGACTATGATTTAATCTATGAAAGATCTTCCAGCAGCAATTTTTTTTGGAGAAGCTGTTTTAATGCTTCCTATATATGTGTAAATCACGATGAGGATGTTGGCTTTAAGGTCGATGGTAGATTCATTTTTATAAGTAAACTCTAAGTTTAAATTAGCTACTAATTATTTTGTTTATCCAAAAAATTTATAATAAAATATTTTTTGTAAAGCAATAAAGCCATCCTTGACAGATATTTTTTTTCCTTCTTCATAAGTTCGTCCATTATATCCAATGCCGACTTCGTAGATTCTCAATCCTCTTTTTGCTAATTTCATGGTCATTTCAACTTCTATCGCAAAAGAATTTTCTTTAAGATTAATCTCTTTAAGTGTCTCTGTTTTAATTAATTTATAACCTGTTTCAATGTCTGAAAAATTTATTCCAGTTAAAATACTAGCTAATAAACTTAATATAAAATTAGCAACTCTATTTTTAAAATAAAATAATCTTTTTGCTTCTGAACCCTTAAATCTGGTTCCATAAACAACATCTGCTTTTTCTTCAAACGCAGGTTTAAAAATTTTATCATAGTCACTAGGATCGTACTCTAAGTCCGCATCCTGAATTAACACATAATCTCCTGTTACAAGGTTTAATGCATTAATTATGGCTCCACCCTTACCTTTATTGCTTTCTCCAATTACTATTTTGTCATATAGGTGCTTGTTTTCTTGTAAAATTTTAATAGTACCATCAACTGAACAGTCATCACTTACAATAATCTCTAAATTAAAATTTTTTTTTTGGAGATTAACATTTTTTAATACCTCTAGAATGTAATTTTTTTCATTAAAAACAGGTATTAATATGCTTATTTTCATGTGTACAGATAAATTTATAGTTTGATTATTTTACTTTACAATAATGAATTACGTTTATATACATTCGGTGCCTGGTAATTATTGCGAAAGGGCAATACCCGATCCCATCCCGAA
>CEST01013722.1_pt1 | contig 25034 bp, 22 predicted proteins | sample 326921 | NCBI WGS metagenome assembly CEST01 (sample SAMEA2621509, study PRJEB7988) | marine metagenome | biome: marine biome (ENVO:00000447); feature: surface water layer (ENVO:00002042); material: "saline water (ENVO:00002010), including plankton (ENVO:xxxxxxxx)" | depth 5 m
AATAAATAAATAAATAAAATGCTTAAAAATAGTAGAATACTAATTACTGGAGGAACAGGTTCATTTGGAAAAACATTTATTCCAATGACTTTGGAAAAGTACAACCCTAAAGAAATAATCATTTATTCTAGAGATGAGATGAAACAATGGACTTTAGCTGAAAACTTCAAAAATGATCCAAGAGTTAAATTTGTAATTGGAGATGTAAGAGATATAGATAGACTTTCCAGATCATTAGACGGTGTTGATTATGTTGTTCATGCTGCTGCAACCAAGATTGTACCAACGGCTGAGTATAACCCATTTGAATGTATAAAAACCAACGTTAATGGAGCAATGAATGTTATAGACGCATGTATTGATAAAGGAGTAAAAAAAGTAGTTGCTCTTTCAACAGATAAAGCTAGTAATCCAATTAATCTATATGGTGCAACTAAATTGGCATCTGATAAACTTTTTGTTGCATCCAATTCTTCTTCAAGTTCTCACAATACTTCCTTTTCAGTAGTCAGATATGGAAATGTAATGGGATCTAGAGGATCAGTTATACCGTTTTTTATATCGCAAATTCCAAAGGGAGAACTTCCAATTACAGATGTAAGAATGACTAGATTTATGATCACATTAGAGGAAGGAGTAAAACTAGTATGGCATGCATTTGATGATATGTTAGGAGGAGAAATATATGTTAAAAAAATACCTTCAATGAAGGTAACAGATGTTGCACTTTCAGTTGGTCCAAAACTTCCTCAAAAAATAATTGGAATAAGACCAGGTGAAAAAATACATGAACAAATGATAGGGTACGAAGACGCAGCTCATACATATGAGTATGACGAACATTATAAAATTCTTCCTGCTATTCACGATTGGTCAAAAGATCCAAATAGAATTAAAAACGGAAAATTAGTTCATAAAGATTTTATTTATAGTTCTGATAACAATCAAGATTGGATGAGTAAAGAGGAGCTGTCAACATGGATAAAGTCTAAGAAAGATTCATTAGGAGTGATATAAGTTTTTGAATATGAAGAAGAAAATACTTTTTGTAGGAGGATCAAGTTTTCTAGCACATAGCTGGTGTAATTATTTAGATAATAATAGTGAAGTTTTTTTAGGAGTTCATAACAGAGTTCCTGAGCTCAAAAATTATTCCAAAATTGAACTTGATTTTGATTCAGAAAAAGATTTAATAGAAAAAATAGGTTCTTTAAATCTAGACATTATAATTAATTGTATTGGTTATACTAATGTTGAAAATTGTGAAATTAATTACAAGGATGCTATTAAAATAAACTCTGATTATGCTTCAAAAATAGCTAAAATTTCAAAAAAATTAAAATTAAAACTTATTCATATATCTACTGATCATTTATTTGATGGAAAAACAAAAAACAATAATGAAAATTCTGAGCCTAATCCATTAAATAGTTATGCTAAGTCAAAATTAGAAGGAGAGAAGCAAGTTTCGAAATTTAATAAAGATGCACTAATTATTAGAACTAACTTTTTTGGATGGGGTCCTACTTATAAAAAATCTTTTTCAGATTTTATAATATCTAGTTTAGAAAACAATTTGTCTATTTCTCTTTTTTCTGATGTTAATTATAATCCAATTTTAGTTTCCGAGCTTGCTAACGCTGTTAATAAGCTAATAGATAAGAAATGTAAGGGTATTTATAATGTAGTTTCTCCTAAACCCTTATCTAAATTAAATTTTGGTAACTTATTGGCTAAAGAATTTAATTTAGATAAAAAATTAATTATCTCATCACTCTTAGTAGATAGAAAAGAATTAGTTAATAGACCATTTGATATGACTTTATCTACAAAAAAGTTAAATGCTGAAGGTATTTTCATTAAAAGCATAGATGAACAAGTAAAGGATTTAAAAAAACAGAGATTAAATTTAAATAATAAATTCATAAACAATAAAATTATACCCTATGGAAGACAAAATATTTCTGAAAAAGATATTCAAGAAGTCGTAAAAGTATTAAAATCTGATTACCTAACCCAGGGACCAGTCTCAATAAATTTTGAAGAGGCAATTGCTAATTATACAAACTCAAATTATGGTGTTTCCGCTAGTAGCGCAACTGCAGCACTACATATATCTTGTTTAGCACTTGGGTTAAAAAAAGACGACATTGTTTGGACTAGCCCTATAACATTTGTTGCTTCTGCTAATTGTGCTGTTTATTGTGGCGCAAAGGTTGAATTTGTAGATATTGACTCTAAAACATACAATATTTCAGTAAAATCACTTGCAAAAAAATTAGAAGTAGCAAGAGTTCAAAATAAATTACCTAAAATTATTATTCCAGTTCACTTATCAGGTCAGTCATGTGATATGATTGAAATTCATAAACTTTCAAAAATATATAAATTTAAAATTATAGAAGATGCATCTCATGCAATTGGAGGAAAATATAAGGATGAGCCTATAGGTAATTGTAAATACAGTGATATAACAGTTTTTAGTTTTCACCCTGTTAAAATAATTACTACTGGTGAAGGAGGTATGTGTACAACTAATGATGCTAAGTTGGCTAATAAGTTGTGTCTTTATAGAAGTCACGGAATTACTAGGCATGAAACCGAAATGACCAAAAAATCTGATGGTCCGTGGTATTACCAACAAATTGAACTAGGTTTTAATTACAGAATGACAGATATTAATGCTGCTCTTGGCTTAAGTCAATTAGACAGATTAGATGAGTTTATCTTAAAGCGACATTCTATTGCGAAAAAGTATGATTTGGCTTTTGCAGATAAGCCTTTAATTACTCCTTATCAACATCAAGATAATTATTCATCATATCATTTATATATAATTAGGATTAAAAATTCAGTTAAAGGTTTAAACAAGTTAAATTTATTTACCAGTTTAAGAGAAGCAGGTATTTTAGTTAATTTACATTATATACCAGTATATCAGCAACCATTTTATGAGAAAATTGGTTACGATATTAACCATTTCCCGGAGTCAGAGAAATATTATGAAGAAGCGTTAAGTCTCCCAATTCACACTCTTTTAAAAAATGAAGAACAAGATTTTGTTATAGAAAATGTTTTAAATTTTTTGAGCAAACAAGAAACATTTATTAAAAACCATGACAGTGAAAATTTACATGGTTTTCAAACTATTTTTTAATAATTAATTATTTAATGAAAGCTATTTTTTTAGAATCTGAAAGATTAATTTTAAAACCTTTATCTCTATCTTTTCTTTCACAAGAATATGTGAATTGGATGAATGATTCTGATGTAAATGAATTTTTATCAAGTGGAGGAGATTACTCAATAGATAAGTTAAAAAAATTCTTGATAGAAGTTGAAAAAAAAGATATGTTGTTTTGGGCTATTTGTATAAAAAATGAAAGTAAACACATTGGAAATATAAAAATTGACCCAGTTGAAATTAAAGACGGTATTTGTGAATACGGAATTATGATGGGTGATAAGACAGAATGGGGTAAAGGATTTGCTAAAGAAGCATCAAAATTGGTTATAGAATTTTGTTTTAAAATTTTGAATCTGAGAAAAATGAATTTAGGAGTAATTGAATCAAACAAAAGAGCTGTGAAACTCTATGAAAAACTAGATTTTATTATTGAAGGCCATTTGATTAATCATGTCAGTTCTAACGGTAAATTTGTTAATGTGTTAAGAATGGCTCTATTTAATCAAAACTACTTAGAAAAATGAAACTTGCAATAGGAACAGTTCAATTTGGAATAAACTATGGAATAAATAATAAAAATGGAATCCCTAGTGATATTGATGTTTCTAAAATTTTTAATTTATCAATAAAGAATAATATTAACTACTTAGATACGTCAATTTCTTATGGTAATTCTGAAGAAAGAATATCGAAATTAGCTAACAATAAATTTAATATCATTACAAAATCTAATAATGTAAAAAGCAAGGAAGAATTAACTTCATCAATTTTAACATCTTTATCCTCATTAAAAACTGAAAGTGTTTATGGATTTTTATTTCATAATGTCGATAACTTGATTGATAACCATGATTTATGGAGTACTCTAGTCAAATTTAAAAATGAAAATAAAGTAAAAAAAATAGGGTATTCGGTATATGACACAAAACAAATTGACTATTTATTAGATGAAGGATTTATTCCCGATATTGTTCAATTACCTTACAGTCTATTAGATAGAAAATTTGAAAAGTATTTTATGATATTAAAAAAATTAGGAACTGAAATTCATGTTCGTTCTGTTTTTTTACAAGGTTTGTATTTTATGAATAATAAACAATTACCACAAAAATTATTGCCTTTAAAAAAATATTTAGATAATATTGAATCTATTAGTAATGAATTTAATGTTTCTATCGGAGAATTAGCATTAAATTTCGTGAATGAAAACAAATTTATAGATAAAATAATAATAGGGGTGGATTCATCAACTCAATTAAATCAAAATATACAAATGATAAAAAATTGGGATAATAATAATAATATAAACGAATTAATTAATAAAATAACTGTTAAAGAAAAGGGTTTATTAAGTCCTGCTAATTGGTAAAACAAAAAATATGAAAAATAAAATTATTGCTGAGTTAGCCCAAGGTTTTGAAGGAGATTTAATTAAAGCAAAACTTCTAGTTAATGCAGCAGCTTCATCTGGTGCGGATATAGCCAAACTTCAATTAGTTTATGCTGATGAATTAGCTACACCAGATTATCTACATTATAAATTATTTAAAGGATTAGAAATGCCTGATAGTAGTTGGAAGGAATTATTTAATTATTCTAAAGAACTAAATATTGAATTGAATTTTGATATTTTCGGATCAAAAAGTTTGGACTTATGTCAAGAAATTGGTATTAAGGGAGTAAAATTACATGGTACTGATATAACAAATTTAGGATTACTTAAGGAGGTCTCTGAAAGTAATATTAATAATGTTTATTTAGGTGCGGGGGGTTCAAATCTAGAAGAGATTGAATTAGCTATTTCAATTTTAAAAAGTAAAAATATAATTTTGCTACTTGGTTTTCAATCTTACCCTACACCAAATAATGATAATCAAATTTCTAGAGTAAGTTATTTAAAGGACTTATTATTAAAAAAATACAATAATATTGAAATAGGTTTTGCCGATCATCCTGATCCAAATTCAAGTTTGGGATTTGCCTTAGCCGCCACTGCGGTAGGAGCAGGAGCAACCGTAATTGAAAAACATTTAACGTTAGGGAAAATAATGAAAATGGAGGATCATGAGTCTGCTTTAAATCCAGATGAATTTTATGATTTTTCTCAAACAATTAGGAATTGTTTTTTAGCATTAGGTTCAACTATTGAGGTGGATGATTTTGGTATGAGTGATTCTGAAAAAAGTTATAGAAAAATGATTAGAAGACATGTCACTTCGTCAAAAAATCTAAAGAAGGGTGCAAATTTGTCATCAGAAGATTTAGTTTTAAAGAGAACTGCATCTAAAAATTTTATTTATGACATTAGTACAGTGTATAATAAAACACTTACTGAAGATTTAGAAAAAAATAAGGCTATTAATCTTAATATTTTAAAATGAAAAAGAAGTTAGTTGCAGCTTTAGCATGTAGAAATCAAGGAACAAGACTATATGGGAAACCAGTACAAAATTTAGACATTGACAATGGAATTAGAATAATTGATAATATAATTTCTTGTTTAGAATCTATATCGTGTATTGATGAAGTTGTACTTGGGATTTCAGAGGGATTAGAAAATGAGATTTTCATAAAGATAGCGAAAGAAAAGAAAATAAAATATGTATTAGGAGATGAACAAGATGTTTTAAGCAGATTAATTAAGTGTGGTGAATTATCTGATGCAACAGACATATTTAGAGTAACTAGTGAATCACCTTTCCTTTTTTTTGAGCCTGTTGAAGAATTGTGGAGAAATCATATGAATAGTAACCTAGATGCAACTTTTTATGATCATGTTGTAGACGGTTCAGGTTTTGAAATTTTATCTTTAAAAGCTCTCCAAAAATCCCATTTAATGGGAGAAGATAAGCATAGGTCAGAATTATGTGCATTATATATAAGAGAAAATATTAGTCAGTTTAAAGTGGAAAAACCGAAACCCATAGAAGAGCTTGTTAGAAAAGACTTAAGGTTAACCGTAGACAATCCAGAAGATTTAGTGGTATGTAGAAAGCTGTATGCTGAATTCAAACATTTAGCACCAAGAATTCCAGTATTAGAATTAGTCAAATTCTTAGATAGTGAAAAAGAATTAAAAAAATTAATATATCCTTTGACAGAGTCAGGGTATGAAACAATGTATCTATAATTTATGAGAAAAGGACAAGAGTTATATGAAAAAGCAAAAAAACTAATACCTGGAGGTACGATGTTACTTTCTAAACGACCAGAAATGTTTTTACCAGATCATTGGCCATCTTATTTTTCTAAGGCAAAAGGTTGTAAAGTATGGGATTTAGATGGAAGAGAGCTCATAGACATGTCCATTATGGGTATAGGTACAAATTCACTTGGCTATGGTAATGATGAGGTTGATGCTGCAGTTTTAGAAACTGTTAAGAAAGGAAATATGAGTTCTTTAAACTGCCCAGAGGAGGTTTATTTGGCTGAAAAGTTAATCGATATGAATCCATGGGCAGATATGGTTAGATTTGCAAGAAGTGGTGGAGAAGCTAATTCTATAGCTATTAGGATTGCTAGAGCTGCATCTGGAAAAGATAATGTAGCTATATGTGGTTATCATGGATGGCATGATTGGTATTTATCTGCAAATCACAATGGTGGAGATGATTTATCTGGACATTTAATACCTGGACTAAGTCCCAAAGGAGTTCCTAAAAATTTAAAAAACAGTGTATTCCCATTTCATTATAACAATTTTGAAGAGCTTTTGGATATTGTAGAAAATAATAACATCGGAGTAATTAAAATGGAAGTCTTAAGAAACTTTGGTCCTGAAGATAATTTTCTTCAAAAAGTAAGAGACTTAGCGACAAAAAAAAACATTGTATTAATATTTGATGAATGTTCATCTGGTTTCAGAGAGACTTTTGGAGGGATTTTTAAGAAGTTCAATATAGAGCCAGACATGGCAATGTTTGGCAAAACACTTGGGAATGGTTACGCGATAACAGCTGTTGTTGGTAAAAAGTCTGTCATGGAAGCTGCTCAAACCTCATTTATTAGCAGTACTTTTTGGACAGAACGTATTGGACCAACTGCTGCTTTGGCTACGCTAAAAGTAATGGAACAAGAAGAATCATGGAAAAAAATCACTGAAACTGGAATTAAAATGCAGAAAGGATGGTTACAACTTGCAGGAGTAAATAATTTAGACATCACAGTTTCAGGAATATCAGCACTGACTACTTATGCTTTTAATAGTGATAATGCAGCTGCTTATAAAACATTGATTACTCAAGAAATGCTTAAAAAAGGATTTTTGGCGAGTACACAATTTTATGCATGTACAAAACATAATGATAACCATTTAAAATTATATTTTGATGCTCTAGATGATATTTATAAACAAATTTATAAATGTGAATCTGAAGTATTGAATATTAATAATTTATTAGATGGACCTATTTGTCATTCTGGGTTTAAAAGATTAAACTAGTTACTAAAATGAGCTCCTACAAAGTTTTAAGCACCCAAATATTCCCCATCAATGAGTATTCTATTGTCCCTATTAGGTATAAAGATCGTATGGACATATTAAAATGGAGAAATGAACAAATGTATCATTTGAGACAAGATAAGCCATTAACTGAATTAGATCAAGAAAATTATTTTAATAATACTATAAATAAATTATTTAAAAAAGAACAACCTAATCAACTTTTATTTTCATATTTAAGAGGTAAAGAATGTATTGGGTACGGAGGTTTGGTGCACATAAATTGGATTGATAAAAATGCAGAAATTTCCTTCGTTATGAATACTAAATTAGAAAAAAAACATTTTTCATTACATTGGGATATATTTTTAAAGTTAATTGAGCAAGTTGCATTTAACGAACTTAATCTTTTTAAGATGTTTACTTTTGCTTTTGATTTAAGACCACATTTGTATGAAGTTTTAGAAAAGGCTAATTGGTTTAAAGAGGCCGTTTTAAAAAGTCATTTTTATTTCAGTGGAGAGTTTAAAAACATTGTTATTCATAGTAAATTTAATACTGATAAATAGTTTAAATACATGAAAAAAGTATTGGTTATTGGAGGAACTAAATTTTTAGGTTTAGAATTTATAAAGTTATTAAATAAAAGTAAAATACGATTTTTTGTAGCTTCAAGAAAAATAATAAGTGTAGAAAACTTTATTAAAATCGACAGAAAAAATCAAAAAGATTTGGATCAATTATTTATTGATAATCAATTTGATGTAGTTGTAGATTTTATTAATTACTCTGGTTTAGATTCTAAGATATTATTAAATTCTATAAAAAAACAAAAAAACACACCTAAGTTGATTTTGATTTCGTCTATTTACACTTATGCAATGCCATTAGAAATTGAATGCGATTCTTTTTATGACGAAGCTAGTTTTAATCCTATTGAATATAAAAACTCTATTATAGATAGACCTCATGTATCATACTCTGAAGGTAAAAGAGATATGGAAAGCTATTCTATTAAAAACTATAATAATGATAAATTAGTTATTTTAAGATTTCCAATAATCTTAGGTGCAAATGATTATACTAAAAGAACTCACTATTATATTGAAAAGATTAAAAACAATTTTAAAATAAATCCTAATAATATTCAAAAAAAGAGTAGTTATATTTTCTCAATTGAAGCTGCTTCTGCTATTTTAAATTTTTTAGATAATAAATATTGTGGAATATTCAATGTTTTGTTCCCTGCCATTTCAGAGAGTGATTTAATTAAAATATATTGTAAGTATTATGATTTTAAACTAGATGCGTTATTGAATAGTAATATTGAGTCTACAAACACTCCTTTTACTTCCAATTTTGATTTCATCGTGGATAATAATAAATACAATGCAATTTTTCCAATTAATATTGAATTTAAAAAAGCTTTATATAGAGAACTTTCAAAAATTTAGAAAAATGAAAATAGCTGTTATTTCTGATATTCATGGTAATCATGACGCTTTGTTAGAGGTGTTGAAAATAGCAAAAAAAGAATGTGTTGAACATTTATTAGTGCTCGGTGATATAGTAGGATACTATTACCATCCAGAGAAAATATTAAATTTACTTTCAGATTGGAGTTTTGATATTATTAAAGGAAATCATGAAAATATACTTGAGAATTTAAGAATGGATTCGTCTTTAAGTGAGACTATTCGATTAAAATACGGAAATGGTCATCAAGATGCTTTAAATAAACTAACTAATAAACAATTAGATTTTTTAAAGAGTCTGCCAGAAGTTAAAACGGTTAAATTTAATGATACCTCTTTGCTGATGTGCCATGGAAGTCCATGGTCAAATGATTATTATATTTATCCAGATTGTGATAAAAAAATTATAGAAAAATGTGATTCAATAGCACATGATTTTGTTTTAATTGGTCATTCTCATTATGCTTTTTCTTTAGAAAACACTTCAAGTATTTTAATAAACCCAGGTTCAATTGGTCAATCGAGACAGAGAGGTGGAAAAGCATTTTGGTGTATTATTAATACAATAGATAAGCGCTTTCAAATGTTATCAACAGATTACGATACTAATAAACTTTTAAGCGAAGTGGAAGAAAAAGATCCAGATATAAAGTATTTAACTGAAATTTTAAAAAGAAACTGATTTATTATTTATGAATAAAACATTAAACATACTAGTTACAGGTTGTGGAGGAGATATTGGACAGAGTATAGGTAAAATGTTATTAAAGGCTAGTTATACTAAAAATTTATTTGGAATTGATATTTCGAATAAAAATGCAGCACAATTTATTTATCCTAATTTTTCGATTGGCTTACCTTTTGGACATCCAGATTATTTATTAATGTTGGAGCAATTTATAGAAAAACATAATATCGATTTGATAATACCCATATCGGAGCCAGAATTGAGGTTTTTTTCTAAACTAAATATTTTAGAAACGATAGGCCGTGCAAAAATGTTAACTGCTTCATCGTTGGCATTAGAAATTGGCTTTGACAAGTTTAAAACTGCAGAGTTTTTGAAAAATGAAAACCTCCCCTTCCCAAAAACTTTTTTAGCAGAATCTTTAAAAGATATTGATGAATTTCCTGTTATTTTAAAATCGAAAACTGGTTCTGGAAGTAAAGATATATATAAAATTAATTCAATGAATGAGTTTTTATTTCACACTAGAAACTCATTAGGTGATTATGTAGTTCAAGAATTCATTAATAGCGAAAATGGAGAATACACATGTGGTTTGTTTAGGAGTCGCGAAGGTGAAATACGCTCATTAATTTTGAAAAGAGAATTAACGGGTGGTTATAGTGGTTATGGTGAGGTTGTTGAGAATAGTGATATAACTTCTCTCTTAGAGGAATTGGCCGTTAAGCTGAATTTAGTTGGAAGTGTCAATGTTCAATTAAGAATGACTAATAGTCTTCCTAAAGTTTTTGAAATCAATCCAAGATTTTCGAGTACAGTTTTGTTTAGATATTTATTTGGGTTTAAAGATCTAGAATGGTCTATAAAGGATTTATTTGGTATTGCTTTAGATTATTATAATCCTCCAGAGGTCGGAAGTAAATTTTATAAAGGATTTAATGAATACATAAATCTTAATTAAAAGATTAAAAATCATTAAAATAACAGTTAAAAAAATAAAGAATACAGAAATGAATAGTAAATGTATGATTATTGCAGAAATTTCCGCTAATCACGATGGAAATATAGAAATAGCTAAAGAAACTATAAGAGCTGCTAAAAGAGCTGGAGCTGATGCAATCAAGATGCAAACATATAAACCAGACACTATTACTCTTAATTGTTCATCGGATGATTTTAAAGTACAAGGCGGAACCATTTGGGATGGTAAATTCTTACATGATCTTTATCAAGAAGCTTCTTTACCTTGGGAATGGCATAAAGAATTATTTGATATTGCTAAGGAAGAAGGTTTAATATGTTTTTCTACTCCTTTTGATTTTACTGCTGTAGATTTTTTAGAAGAATTAAAATGTCCGATTTATAAAATAGCCTCTTTTGAAATAGCAGATATACCTTTAATCGAATACATTGCAAAAAAACAAAAACCTATTATAATGTCAACAGGTATAGCCTTATATGATGATATTAAATTAGCAGTAGAAACATGTAGAAAAGCAGGAAATAATGATATTACTGTATTAAAATGTACATCATCTTATCCAGCACCAGTTGAAGAAGCTAATTTAATAATGATGCAGAGATTTGCTAAAGATTTTAATGTTAAAATTGGACTGTCAGATCATACTACAGGTAATTTAGCTCCCATATTAGCTGTCGCTAATGGAGCAACAGTCATCGAAAAACATTTCAAGTTAAATGATAAAGTTGGTGGACCTGATGCTTCTTTTTCTATCAACGAACAGGAATTCAAACTTTTAGTAGATGAAGTTAGAAAAGCAGAGTTAGTTATGGGAGTTGACAGCTATGAACTATCTCCAAAGCAAATTTCAGGAAGAAGATATGGGCGATCACTCTATGTATCCGAAGATATAAAATCAGGGGGTATCTTAACTAAAAGTAATATTAAATCAGTAAGACCAAGTTTTGGGTTACACCCAAAATATTATTACGAAGTAATAGGTAAAACTGTTAATAAAGATTTACAAAAAGGAGATCGGTTAAATCTTAGTGTAATTAAATAATTTTAAAAAAATAAGTATGACAAGTTTTGTATTGATTTCAGAGTCTAAAAAAGAAGAAGCTCAACCCTATATTATTCCTAGTTTTATTAAAAATAAAATCTTTTTAGGCAACACTACCTTATATTATTCAGATCCATATTATAGCTGGAAAAATTTAAAAAATGAGCAATTTTTTATTTTAGGAAATATTATTGGAATTAGAAAGGATCATAAAATAAAAAAAATATCGGATAAGAGTAATTTAAGAATACTTGAAAATTTTAATTTAATTAACGAAATAGAAGGAAGGTTTGTCATCATAAAGATTACAGAAACTGGAGTGAGTGAAATATGGAGTGACAATTTTGGAACGATTGATATTTATAAACAAACTTTAGATGATAAAATTATTTTATCAAGTGACTTAAGTTTGTTGCCTATTTCTAAAACAGGTGGAAGGTTTGATCAATTAGCTTTAGCTCATTCTCTAACAGTTTATGGTGCTAGACCTGCAAAAAAACACACTATTTATAAAGATGTTTCTAGATTAGGTATAAATGAAGGTTTTAAAAGTATAAACGGAATTACAGAGATTTTAAAAAGAGAATTTACTGCTAAAAGTACAGAGCCTAAATATTCAGAAGATAAGCTTGAAGAGTATACTGATTTGTTTTTGGAGGCCGTTAGAGCTCGTGCAAGTGAAGACGGGAATATAGTTTATCTTTCATCAGGTTGGGATTCAACATCAATTTTAGCTGCATTAGTACATTTATTTGGTAAAGACAATACAAGATGTATTATAGGAAGGATGAGATATTCTGAAAGAAGTGCCGTTATTAATCAAATTGAAATTGATAAAGCGATAGCTATTGCAGGTTATTATGATGTTAAAATAGATATTATAGAACTAGATTACAGAAAAGATGCAGAAAAAATTATTGAACGCTCAAGTTCTCTCTTTCGTTCTCATCAATTTGCAAATATGACCGCCGTAAATCATTGGAGATTAGCAGAAGAAACTGCCAAAATATCTAATGGGAATGAGACAATATTTGCTGGAGAAATGAGTGATGGAGCTCATAATTTAGGCTTTTCTCAATATGCAACTATATTTCATGCACCTTCCCAAGATTTTAGAGAATATAGTGATAAAATGGCTTCTTACCTTTTTGGACCTACTTTCTTAAAAGAAATGATTAGAGGAGCACATAAGGATGATCCAATATGGAAAATTTTTATGCAAATTAATTCGTCTACCAAGTTTGAGTCATTGAAAAAAAGTGAAAAGGAAATTCATTTGCAATTTTTATCAAATTTTTTCTTAAGAGGTGGTAGAATACCACTATACTCAATTGATAACTCAAAAATGTTAACCAAGAAGGGTGCTCAAAATTATTTAAATGAGTTTGAAGAAGTTTATTTAAAGGATGCTGCTGGGAATTTAAGTGCAGATACATTATATTCAAATTTACTTCAATTATACAATTCTTTTCACTGGCAAGGTTCAACAGTATTGACATTGGGATATACTGCTGAAGAACACGGTTTAAATTGTGTTGTCCCATTTCATGATAAAGGACTAATTGATTTTCTTTCAGGAATGCCCGAAAGTTGGGGTAGAGGTTTGGATTTTAAAAATACTAAATTCCCTTTAAAATGGATGTTAAAAAATAAAATTGACTATCCATACCATTTACAAGAAGGCCCTCACTCCTATATTTACGACGAAGATCCTACATTTAATCACTTAAGAGAGATTTTATATGGATCATCATTTAAACAAGTTTTTCAAAAAGCTTTAAAACAAGGAGATTTTATAAATTCTTTAAGTCCTGAAATTTTTGATTTAGGTTATATTAATAGTATTGTTAAAAAATATTTAAATGGAGAAGAATTTCATGGTTCAGAAATGGGAGATTTAGCAAATTTAGCTACCCATTCAGCTATTGGGTTTTATAATAAAGAATAATTTAATTTATCAGTTTTTTTAATCTTTCAAAAAAAATCTATTTAAAATTAAGAGATGTTTAATTTTAAATTATTATTTCATCTCTTATAAGTAATTTATGAAAAATATAAAATCGTCAAAATTAATTTACATTGATTATTTTTCTATTCAATTTTTGATTCTAAATTTAAAAGTCTGTTTTAGGAATGAAATAATAATTGTTGATGAATTATCAAAATTCAATAAATCAATAATTAAACTTTTAAACTCCTTAGGATTTAGTATTAAAGAAGTGAAATTTATTTCGGGACATTTAAATTATGAAAATGAAAATGTTTTTTTAAAAGCTAGAGAAATTGCAGGAAAATTATCCATTGATTGTTCTGATGATATAGTTCTTTCTAGCGAAACTATATTAAACTTAAATAAAAAATTTAATAAAGGAACAATTGAGTTATACATATCTAGATATCTTCAGCTATATATAGAAAAATGGATAATGAATATTTTGGTCATAAAATCAATTAATAGATCATCTAATTCAGATTTTGAAATATTTTTATGCAAACCTTATATATTTAATAAAAAGTTAATATCTAATTATTTTCCAGATTTGAATATCTTTTTTTATTCAAATAACTTTTTGCGAGATTTAAAAATCTATTATTTATTTATCTCTTCTAAATTTAGTGTCATTAAATTTCTCTTTCATACATTTAAAAATAACTCTAAAACTACTTCAAGTGAAGAACAAAACTCTGTGTTATGTTTACAAAATGATACAATTAGTTTAGATAGAAAAAAAAGAGCGGAGCCTCACTGGGTGGATTTAAATGATATTGCTAATTACAATACATATATTTTATCTTTTGGTTATAAGAGTTCTCCACAAATTTTGGATGAAAAGAAGTTAAATCAAAAAAACTGTTATGTTGTTTTTCCTTCAATTTTTCTTAAATCATATAAAGCGAATAAAAATAATAAAGTTTTAAAATTAATTTTCGCAACAATTAAAAAAACTAATTTAAAATTTTGGTTGTCAAATAACTATTCTGAAAAATATCATTTATTGCAAATCAATAAATTATTTTTAAATTCGTATCTTATTTCAGCCATTGCGATTGATTTAAAAACAAAGGTTTTTATAATTAATGAACCACAATCTATTTTTTCAGATGCTTTGTTATTAGTTTCCGATAAACTTGCTATAAATTCTATCGCATTACAATATTCTAATATGAATATGATTTCTCCTTTAATGATGTCAAATGCGAATGTTTTTTGTATTTTTTCAGAAATTTATAAAAGTGTATTTTCTTACAAAAATATCAAACCAGAAAGATTTCTATTAACAGGATATTTATATAATGGTCTAAGAGATTATTTATTAGAAGAATCTGAAAAGTTAAAAAAATATTTTAAATATTTAAATGTAGATTTTGTCATATCTTATTTTGATGAAAATATTCAATATGGGAAATGGGCTTTATATAATGAGATTGACCACAAAAAAGACTTAGAGAACCTAGCTACTGCAATAATTGAAAATAAGAGACTTGGAATTATAATTAAAACTCAATTTAATTATAACAGTCCTGCTATTTTATATCCAAATAATTTATTAATTGAGCAAGCTATAAATACAGGCAGATTTATTGAAATAAAATCAGGAAATTTAAGAAATGACATATATGTCAGTCAGGCAGCACTAGCCTCTGATTTATGCATCGGACATTCATATGGAGGTACCGCTTCTTTAGAGGCAGCAGTTTATGGTGTTAAATCGGTATTAATTGCTGACAACTATACTTCTACAAAATGGGATTATTTATATAATCAAAGTAATATTATATATGATTCACTTGAGAGTATCATTAAAGATGTTACAGATAATAAAACTAAAAAAAAATCGATAGGAGATTGGAGTGGAATTATTAATACCTTTGATTTTGCTAGGAATTTTTCTGCAAAAAATAACTTAACTAAGTTAATAAATAACTATTTAAACTAAATTTGATAATGAAAATAAGTGCCCTTCTATTGGCAAAAAGTACTAGTAGTTTTAAAGATAAAAATATTTTACCTATTTTTAATAAGCCAACAATGTCGTTTCCCATGTTGGCGGCAAAAAACACTAATATTATTTCTTCTTTTTATATTTCCTCAGATAGCCAACAATATTTAAATATTGCTAAAGAATTTGGTTATAATGGAATTTTGAGACCAGATTATTTAGCCTCAATCAATGCAAAAAGTGATGATGCTGTAAAACATGCTTTCGATGAAGTTAAGGATATAAGAGAATCAGAAATTTTAATTGTTCAACATGCAAATGTTGCCACAATCTACCCAGAATTAATTATTAGAGCAATAAATATTTTAAAAGAAAATGAAGATTTAACAAGTGTTGTTCCAGTTCATGAGAAATTAGAGTATAATCCTTATAGATGCTTTTTTTTAGATGATAAAAAAACTCTCATGCCAGCTATTAGTAATATGCATACGATGTCACCTAATAGACAAGATTTGCCAACCCCCCTTTTTTTAGATCATTCATTTTGGTGTATTAGAACAGCAAATATTAATAAAAAATTTAATTTTTCACCCTGGAACTCTCTTGGTGATAAAGTAATGCCGTTAATATGTGAAGGTATGTTTGATATCCATGATGAAGATGATTTGGCTAAATCAAAGGATTGGCTTTTAACAAATAAAAATAAAGTAAATTATTTATGGTAAGTGTTTTAGAATTTGAAAGAGAATTTATTAAGATAATTGACAGATGCATAATTGGCCAATCAACTTCTTTTGTTAAAGACGATTTTAGTTTAGTTACGGACTCTGACTTATTAGCAGAAAATGAATTAATAAAGTTTATTAAATCAAATTTTCCTAAGATATCAATAGTTTCTGAAGAAAATCCTGCAAGCCATTTAGAGTCATATGAACTAAAGAATAGATTTGCTATAATTGACCCTATAGACGGGACTGAAAACTACTATTATACGAAATCTAATTACGGTTCAGTTGTAAGTGTAATTTATGATGACTTTGTATACCACGGAATTTATATACCTAGTTTAAAACAAATAACATCATCCATAAACATTAATAACTATACTTTTAATAACTCTTCAATTAAGTTGTTAAGTACATCATGTTTAGATTTTGAACTTAAAAAAATAGAAGGATCATTTCAGAATTATAGAATATTAGGTTCTAGTTCATATATGTTTTTTTTATTACTCAGAGGTGAAGCTTCTTCATATGATTACTGTGGAAAAGCAAAAATATGGGATTATTACACTGGAATTAGTTTAGCACTAATGATTAATAATTCTTTTAATATTTTCTTAGGTGATATTAATTTGAATGAATTTGATTTTAATAATCTTAATTTAAAACACAAATCTTCTTTTAAAATTCAAATAAATTAAAATTCAAATGGAAAAAATAAAAATATTAGTTTGTGGTAGAGGTTATTCTTTAAAATATTATGAGCCCTTTAAAAAAGGGTATGATTTACTATATGGCTATAATCAAGAACTAGAAGATAATACTTTTGATTTTCACTTTTATTCAAAATCTAAAGAGCAAAACGTTACTGTATCGAAAAACATAATTTCAGAAACTTCTATTAATAATCAATTTGGTATTGAATCTTTAAAGGTTGGTAGTACAACTTTCGGATTATATCAATTATTGTATTATTTAACAAAAAATTATAAGGGATCCAAAGTAGATTTAGTAGGCTTCGATTTTAGATATATTTATGAACAAGAAGCACAATTTTCAACTGTAGATATTCAGTCATATATTAATATAGAATCTCAAAAGATACTTTCAAGTAAGTTAAAGAATTTATTTCCAGATTTAAATATCAGTTTTATTGGCTTTGATGATTTTTCTGATATTGACCCGAAAACAGGTACTGAAATTCATAAAAACGTATCCAATGTCGAGATCGTAGCAGAGATTACTACGAATCACTTTGGAGATACTAATAGACTTAAAGAACTAATTATCGGCGCTAAATCTGGTGGAGCTGACTCCATAAAACTCCAAATGAGAGATGTGCAAAGCTTTTATTCGAGAGAAAAGTTAGAAAGCGAATATATTTCTCCTTTTGGCACTACTTTTTTGGATTATAGATTAGGTTTAGAGCTTACTGATGATCAATTGTTGATGGTTGATAATCTTTGCAAGCAATTGAATATTAATTATTTTTTCAGTGTTTTAGATAAAAAATCATACTACAGACTTCTAAAATTTAAACCGTACAGGATAAAACTTCCATCAACAATTTCTAATAAAACGGATTATATCAATTTTGTGTTTGAGAATTTTAATGAAGAAATTGTCGTTTCTACTGGAATGACTGATCAAAACTTTGTTAATCATATTAAACTTATATCGAAAAATACTAAAAAATTATTCCTCCTACATTGTATCTCATCATATCCCGTTAATATTTTTTCTTCAAACTTAAAAATAATAAATAATTATGCTAAAATATCTTCTAATATTATAGCAGGTTATAGCAGTCATGATATTGGTTCTTTAGGATCTGTGTATGCAGTTTTTAGTGGTGCTAAAATGATCGAAAAACATGTTAAATTAGGTAATTCAGATTTTGCCCATTTTGACGAAACTGCTTTAGATATTAATCTTGAATTTCCTGAATTTGTAGAAAAAATTAGAGCTGCAGAATTAATTTATGGGGATGGTAAAAAGACGATCTTAAATTGTGAACATCATAAATATTAATTTCTAAAATATATGAGGACAATACTAATAACGAAAAATTCTCCTTTTCAAATTTATTGTGCAAATTATTTATTTGAAAAAGGAATACTAACGGATGTTATTTTAGAAGAAGGTTTGTCTTTTGGTATAAGTGGTTCGAGTATTTTAAAAAAATTAAAAGTATTCTCAGGTGTAAAAATTACACCTCATTTTCTTTATTATAAATTTATAAAACTAATTAATAACAAAAAGTTTTATGGAAATATCGCTTTTTTTAACAAAAAATTATTGATCAATAATTATACCGAATTTAATGAAAAATTAAAAGTTCATAGGTTTAATAGTGTTAATCAAGATGAATCATTAGAGTTGATTAAAGAAATTGATCCAAAAATTGTGTATATTTTTGGGTCTGGCATCATCAAGAAAAAAACAATAAATAATATTACATGTCCCAAAATTAATATGCATTTTGGTCTATCTCCTTATTATCGCGGAGAAGGAATTGTCACTGCTCTTTCTAATGAAGGGCCAAAATCAGTTGGAGTTACTATCCATTATTTAGATCCAAATATCGATTCTGGTGACATTATTTATCAAGAAATTCCTAAAATTAGTAAGAATGACAACTTTTATTCTATTGCTCTTAAATTAACAATACTTGGAACAAAAGCTTTTTATAATGTTTATAATGATATAATAGATGGTAAGATAACATCCTTTAAACAAGATTTATCTTTAGGAAAATTATACGATAATAAATTCATGAAAAATAATCAACAAATTTATTTACAGGCATGGAATGCTATAAAAAAAATTACAAATGATTAAAAAATTAATTTCATCAAATTTTATTTCATTTATTTTAGGTAATAAATTTTTATTTAATTCTATGTTTAAAAAAAAAACTGTAGTGTTTTTGTTTCATGAAACAACTTTTAAACCTAGTCAATTTCATCAAGAATATAACTTAAATATTTCGCCTGATTTATTCTCTAAACAAATTCAAATAATAAAAAAAAACTTTAATGTTATTACTCCAAAAACTTTATTAAAAGGAAATTATAAAACACCAGCTGCTCTAATAACTTTTGATGACGGCTCTAAGGGTAATTTTGATTATGCATATCCAATTCTTGAAAAATTAAAATGTCCATCATTAATGTTTTTAAATATGGCGCCTATTAAAGGAGATATTTTCTGGTCAGGTTTAATCACTTATTTGTGTAACAATCATAATAGTTTTAAGAGAAACTATATAAGTAGTAAAAAGAATTTAAAAAAACCATATTTTTTAAATATTCATCCTAAAGAAATAGATGAATTTCTAATCAATAACAATAAAGAAGAAATTTATAAAAATGCGAGAAAGTATTATGGTGAATTCATTAATGAAGATGATTTACATAAAATGAGTAATAGTAAATATCTTGAAATTGGAAATCATTTATATCAACATTATAATTGTATATATTGTAGTAGTAACGAGATAAAAGAAAATTTTAATAAAAACCAAATTCAATTAGATAAATATACTAATAGCACAAAATTATTTAGTTACCCTTTTGGACAAGAAAACACTTGTTATAATCATACAACAAATGAAATAATTTATAGTCTTGGCGCAGAAGCAATTTTTGCTGCACATCCTGACAATTTCAAACATAAAGAAAAGTTATATTATCGTTTTGCTATTACTGATAAATACAAAAGTGAAAATTTCTTAAGAATGATGTTAATTCTTAGAAAAACGATAAACTATTTTTCTAACTAATACAATATCCATTATTGTAGAATTTATTTAAATGAAAAAAAATATTTTAGACCTTTCTAGTAATTCAATTCTTCCAAAAGAGTTTCTTTTAATTTTAGATGATATTGCAGACGAAATTAGACCTAATTATGTAGATTTTATATCTGATCTAAATTTGAAATATATTAATGATATAGATTGGATTCTTACTGATTTATCTGGTCGAAACACTTTAAATTGTACTCTTTTTGAAAACATATGTAAACTAGAATTAATCAAAAGATTAAGTTCTAACAATCAAATAAATGAAGTAATAACAAATGATCTATTTTTTTATAAATCTTTTGTTAAAAATTTTGATAATAAATTAATTATTAGAAACAAGTCTAATATTATTTTAAAATTTTCCAAAACTTTAAAACAAAACTCTACAAAACTCTTTGCGCTACTGTATAACTACACAATTAGATTTTTACTTCCAAAGTTCATAATACTTAAGTCATCTTTGGATAAAAATAAACCTGTGATTATTTTAGAAAGTATTATTTATGAAAATAGTTTTGATAATTTTGTCTTTAAGGATAGACACTACCCAGGATTATTAGAAAATACAACAGAAACTGAAAAATCCACAATTTTTATCTTACCGTATTATTATGGTATATGGGATTTTTTTAAACTTTTCAAGAAACTTAAAAAAACAAAGACAAATTTTTTAATTCCTGAGAATTTCTTAAAATTTTCAGATTACTATTATGCGTTTTTTTCATTTTTTAGATTAAGCAGAAAAATAAAAAAAATAAAAAATATTAAATTTAACACAATCGATGTTACAGACTTGGTTCTTGACTCATATTATAAAAATATAATTTCTATTGGTTCTTGTGAAGGAATCATTAGAAATAGATTAATTAAAAGATTAAAATCTAAGGGTGTAAAAATTAAAAAATTTATTCAATGGTTCGAAAACCAACCAATTAATAAAGGAACTATTATAAGTTTAAAAACACATTATCCAAACACAAAAATTACAGGTCATATCGGTATATTTACATCTCCAAATGTTATTGGACTTTATCCATCAAAGCAAGAACTTGATTGTGATTTATTACCAGACGAAATTGCAGTTATAGGTAAAAATTTAGCTAGTCTTATTAAAGTATATTGTCCTGACTTGAAAACTTTATTATCTCCTGCATTTAGATTTCAGGATTTATTAATACCAAAATCATCCAATAGATTATCTAAAAAATTTACAATTCTAATTATTTTACCAATTTTTAAAATAGATTACACCATGATTTTAAATTTATTTGGTTTAGTCAATACCCAAATTTCAGATTATAATTTATTAATAAAAACTCACCCTGGTTCCAACCATAATTTTGTTTCAAAAATACTTTCTGATAATAATTTAACTGATTACATAACAAATAAAAACGTACAAGATGCTTTAGCCTCTTCAAATTTAGTAATTACAAGCGCTAGTAGTTCAGCACTAGAGTCTGTTTTTTCTGGAAAGCCTACTTTATTAATTAGTAATGGCTCTAGCGTATTAAAAAACCCAATTCCCTCTAATATTTCGAGTAATCTCTACTCTGTATGCTATAATCTTGACGATATAGTTAATAAAATAAAATATTTTATGAGTTTATCTAATCAGCAAATAATTGATCTACAGAAATTATCAAATTTCAATATTACCGATTATATAGAACCAAATACATTGTCAGCCACACAAATATTTTTAGGACTAGATAAATCAGTTGTCAATAATGAATAGTAATATAAAATCAAAAGATATTTCTGTTGTTATAGCTACTTTAGGAGAAACTTCACTCAAACTAACAATTGAAAGTATAAACAATGGCTCATTTGTTCCTAAGGAGATTTTAATTTGTATTCCAGAAGAATATGCTAAAAATTTAGAAAGTTTTAGTTTTTCAAATGTAAAAATATTAAAAACAAAAGTTCGAGGACAGGTTGCTCAAAGAGCAGTTGGTTTTCAAACTGTTAGATTCCCTTATGTTTTACAAATGGATGATGATATTAAATTAGATTTTTATTGTATTGAAGAACTATTAAAAACTACTAGTTCAAGTTCAAACGTTGCAGCTGGTCCTATGTTGTTTGATCATTTAACAAAAGAATATCATTCATTCCTTATTCCAGTTAGCAACAAATTTGTGTTGTTCAATAAATTATTTTACTTTGTAGCAAATGGTAAGCACGGTTATCAGCCAGGTAAAATTAGTAAATCAGGTATAAACTTTGGTATTCCAGAAACTCCAAGTACATTTTATGATGTTGATTGGTTGTGCGGAGGGTGTTTAATGCATCGCAAAGAGAATTTAATATTAACTAACTATTATCCTCTCTCAGGAAAGGCATATTCTGAAGATTTATTTCACAGTAAGTTACTTAGAGATAATAAGGTAATACTAGTTAGATCAGGAGAAGCGAAATGTTATGTTGATTTTTCCTCTTCAAAGGGCGGTAGTTGGCTCAATATTATTAGGAATTTTTCAAAACCAATAATTCCTATGAAAATATTTGTTAAATCAATTAACGGTAGTATAATCCGAATGTATCTAGTTAATTTTTTAATTATTGTTCGTTTATTTTTAATAAAAATATTTAAATAGAAAAACAATTTTTTTAATCATAAACTAATATTAAAATGTCTGTTATTAAATTATGTTAAATCAAGTTCGTAAATATTATTTTTATCTGCTTATTATTAATATAACTTTGGCTGCTAATGGTTGGAGTTTTCTAGGTATATCAATAGGCCAATTATTTTATTGGCTTTTATTATTTTTAGGTGTTAAAGTTTTATTTAAAACAGGTTATTCTAAATTAAGCTTATTCTTACTTTGTTTAACACTTATTTTGAAAATATTTTCCGCCTTTTTAGGCATTGTATTTACCGGTTTTATGAGTGAATTTACATCAGGATTAATTTTTATTTTAGTTGGAGCTTCTTTATACGCAGAAAACCCAAATATTATATACAGACAATTAATATCTTTTTTTGCTTTAAGTATCCCTTTCATGATATTACAAAAAATTGGAGTTCATACCTTTTTTTATGGTTGGAATACAGAGCTTTTTCATAAAAACTTTAATTATTCATTTGATGAAGTAAAAGATTTAGGAGTTATTTTTAAAAATATTCCACTGTTTCCTACACTTTTTGTTCAATTTAAAGATTTAACATACGCTATGTATCAGGGCAGACCTACAGGTTTATTATATAGTAATAATGTATTATCTGTCATCATATCTTTAGCTCTTGCGTTACATTTTTCTATCTATCATAAGATAAATAGAAATTTCAAAAATATTATAATTGCTGCAATAACTGTATTAACTATGAGTACTCTTGTTTATGGTGTTTTAGTTATACTTTTCATTTATTATTATTATATAAATAAAAACAAAAATTTAAAATCTAATGGTTTAAAAACATTTTTCTTAACATCAGTTATGTTAATTTTTCACTATATATTTTTTCCAGGACTAACAGTTTCTTCTATCGGATTAATTAATATAATAAGTTTTGTTACTCGTTTTGCTGAAATTTTTAATGTATTCGGATTAAATTATTTTGACGATTTTATTGTTTTACAAAACCTTAAAATTGATTTTAATGATAAGGATCAATCTTTTAGTTTGATTGGAGCGTTACTTAAAAATAGATTCTCATTCATATTCTTAATATTTTCATTGTTAATCATGAAAATTTATTATAAAAACTTAAAAAAATTCCAAAGACCAGTAATTATTTATACTTCTTTATTTTTTGTTTGTATTATGACTCAATTTGCAGTTAATTTTCTAAAAGCGCCAACTTTTCAATTATTTTTTGGCATTGCTTTATTTCCAATATTTAAATCAAAAATACTTAGGCTAAAATAGCAGAATAAAAAACTTTCAAGAGTATATTAGCTTACGTATAAAATAAATTTTACCATAATTTTATTAATATATAATTTTAAAAATGAAAATTCTTTATATAATAACGAATCTAAACTTAGGAGGTGCAGAAGTTCAATTGTACAAAATTGTAGAGAATCTTAAAAATGATCACCAGATAAAAGTGATTTCACTCTTATCTATGGGAGATATAGGTGATAAATTAATAAAATCAGGTATTGAATTAAGTATTATCAACTTTAGCAAAAAAAGATTCTTCTTTTTTTCTTTTTTTAAATTATGTATTACAATTTCAAAATTTAAACCAAACATTGTTCATACTTGGATGTATCATGCAAATTTAATAGGTGGTTTAGCAGCAAAAATATCTAAAGTAAAAAATATATTTTGGTCCATTCATCATAATGATTTATCAATTGTTCATAATAAATTATCTACAGTGATTATTGCCAAGATTGGAGCATTTTTTTCATATTTAATTCCAAAAAAAGTTATTTGTGTTTCTAAAAACGTTAAAACAAAACATATTGATTTTGGATATCAAGAAAAGAAAATGGTTTTTATACCCAATGGAATTGATGTTTTTGAATTTTCCAAAATTGTTGATGCCAAACATTTATTATTTGAAAAATATAATTTTACAAATGATACTAAATTAATTGGTTTTCCCTCAAGGTTTGATTCAATTAAAAATCATGAAGGCTTTTTTGCTTCTATTGCTGATATTAGAATTACTAATCCAAAATTGAATTTGCAAATAATTTTATGTGGTAAAAATATAGATACGAATAATGTTGAATTAATTATTATGATTAATAAATATGGTTTAATTGATTGTGTTCACTTGATGGGAA
>CEST01039318.1_pt1 | contig 24955 bp, 22 predicted proteins | sample 326921 | NCBI WGS metagenome assembly CEST01 (sample SAMEA2621509, study PRJEB7988) | marine metagenome | biome: marine biome (ENVO:00000447); feature: surface water layer (ENVO:00002042); material: "saline water (ENVO:00002010), including plankton (ENVO:xxxxxxxx)" | depth 5 m
AATGCAAGCGTTAGTTCGTGTAAGTAAAAATGAAGAAGTTGCCATTAAAAGAGTTTTAGATGCTGGAGCAGATGGTGTAATTGTGCCAATGATTAAAAATAAAGAAGAGGCTATTGAAGCTGTTAGTTTTGTTAAATATCCTCCTTTAGGAAAACGGGGTGTTGGTTTAAATAGAGCTCAAAAATACGGAACAGCGTTTGATACATATCAAGATTGGGTTAAAAACAATGCAGTTGTAATTGCTCAAATAGAACATATTGACGCTGTTAATAATTTAGAAGAGATATTTTCTGTTCCTGGAATAGATGGTATTATTGTTGGACCATATGACTTGTCTGCATCAATGGGCTTTCCTGGTGAATATGATAGAGAAGATGTTAAGGCAGCTCTTGAAAGAATAGATGTTGTTGCTAAAAAATTAAATAAACCCCTCGGTTTTCATATTGTAGAATCTGATCATTCAAAAATTTTGGAAAAGATTGCTAAAGGGTACTCATTTTTGGCATTTAGTTTAGACTTTTTCTTTTTAGGGGATAAAGCAAGGCAAGAAATGAATTTGTTAAAGCAAAAATTATAGTATGAAAAAAGTTTTGGTTTTTGGAGGTTTTGGTTTTTTAGGATATTATCTTTTAAAAGAACTTTTATCTAGAGGATATGAAGTGGTCGTAGCAGATATTAAGGATAATTTTGAATTTAAAGAGAGAGTTCATTACATTCATTGCGATATATCAGATCAAAAACAAGTAGATACTGTTTTTCAAAATCAAAATTATGATATCGTATATAATTTAGCAGGCTTTGCAAATTTAGATTTTTCAATAGAAGCACCTTTAAAAACGATGCAACTAAATGTTATTGGGAATATGTATATTTTAGAAGCTTGCGTTAATGCTAATATTAAGAAGTTTGTGTATGCAAGTAGTGCATATGCTATGAGTAATAAAGGATCTTTTTACGGAATAAGTAAATTGGCTTCAGAAAAAATTATAGAGGAATATCATAAAAAATATGATTTAGATTTTACAATTTTAAGGTATGGTTCTGTGTATTCAGAAAGAGAGTATGATAATAATTACATCTATAATCTTGTAAGAAAAGCAGTTTTAGAAAATATAATTGATCACAAAGGAGATGGTGATGAAATAAGGGAATATATTCATGCAGGAGACGCTGCTAAATTATCAGTTGATGTAATTGAATCCGATAAGTTTAATAATGTTCATGTAATATTAACAGGTCCAGAAAGAATAAAACGTTCTGAATTGTTTAATATGATAAACGAAATTTTAAACAATAAAATTGAAATAAAGTATAACTTTAATAAGTACAACAATCATTATAAATTCACCCCATATTCTTTTGAACCTTCTTTAAGTAGAAAATTAACCGCTAATCCACATATTGATATGGGACAAGGTCTATTAGAATGTATTAGAGCTGTTCATGAAAATGAAAAATAAAAATCAAAATATATTTACAACTAATACTCAAAATTTTAATCAATTTTCAGCTAACTTTATAAAAGAAAAATTAGAAAAAATAAAGCATAAAAATGTAATTAATATTGCGCTATCGGGAGGTAGTACTCCGATACCAATTTTAAATATTTTGAAAGGGTTTAAATTGAATTGGGATAAATTTAATTTTTTCTTGGTGGATGAACGTTTTGTAAATGTAAATAGTGACGAGAGTAATTATAAAAACATTAATGCCTCTTTTTTTAAAGATATTTCAAGTGTTAATTTTCCGATGCTCCAAGAAAATCTTTCTTTAGATCAGACCGTTATATCTTATCGTAAAAAAATAGAAAAGAATTTAAAATTTGTAAAACCTAACTTACCAAAATTTGATTTAATTATTTTAGGAATGGGTGAAGATGGTCATACAGCCTCTTTATTTCCAAATACAGAAGCATTAAATGAGCAAGATAATTTTGTTGTAAAAAATTACGTACCTCAATTAGATAGTTTTAGAATAACATTAAGCTATCCCACATTATTAAATTGCGAGGAAAGTATAATTCTAATTAAAGGGAAAGAAAAAGAAGAAATTTTTGAAGAGATAATTTGTGGTGAAGGTTTAAAATACCCAATAACAAAGCTTCTAAACTCAAAAACAAACTGGATTATTGGTGTGTAATATGAAAATTAAAAATATATTTTTTGACTTTGACGGGGTTATAGCAGAATCTGTTAGAGCAAAAACAGAAGCTTTTAGAGAAATGTATTCACCTTATGGAGAAGAAATTGCAAACGAAGTAGTAGATTACCATATTAAACACGGAGGTATTTCTCGATTTGAAAAATTTAAGTATTGGGGAAATAAATTTTTTAATAAAGATCTTTCTGAAGATAGCGTAAATGAGTTGGCGAAACAATTTTCTGATTTAGTGTTAAATAAAGTAATTGCCTCTGAAGAAGTACCGGGGGTAAATGCGTTTATAAAAAAATATTCTAAAGAATTAAATTTTTGGATTATCACAGGAACACCAACTTCCGAAATTGAAATTATAGCGAATGAAAGAGGTTTAACAAATTATTTTTTAGGAATCCATGGTTCACCTAAAAATAAACGTTATTGGACAGAATATTTATTGAAAAAGCATAATTTAAAAAGAGAAGAAACTTTATTTATTGGAGATGCAACTACAGATTTAGATGCAGCAACATTCTCGAATTTACATTTCGCATTAAGGGAAAATGAAGAAAATCAAGAAATTTTCAAGAATTATGAAGGGAATAGATTCAAAGATTTCTTTGAATTTGAAGAAAATTTTAAAAACAATATTTAGTTATTTTAAAAAATTATGAAAGTATTATTAACGACCACATCATTTCAAGATACTCCGGGTGTTCACCAAGATTTGTTATATAGTCAAGGTTTTGATATTGATACGCTTAGAGGTCCAGTATTAGAAGCGGAATTATTACCAATTATACAAAACTATGACGCTGTAATTTGTGGTGATGATGAATATACAGCTGCTGTAATTAAAAAAGGAGTAGAAGGTAATCTTAAGTATTTATGTAAATACGGTGTTGGTTTAGATCGAATAGATTTAAAAGCGGCAAAAAAACATAATGTTCCTGTAACAAATTGTCCTTCAGTAAATCAAGTATCTGTTTCAGAACATGTTTTAGCATTATTATTCATGTACGAAAAAAATATTCATGTGCAACATAATTCAGTTCAATCTGGAAGTTGGAAACGCTGGGTTGGCAATGAAATAGAGGGTAGAACAATTGGTATTATAGGTTTAGGCGCAGTTGGTAAAGAACTTGCCAAAAAATCTAGTGCTTTAGGTATGAAAGTTCTTGCTTTCGATGTATATAAAGACGAAGCTTTTTTATCAAAATATGATGAGGTTACTTTTGTAGATTCTTTAGATTTGATATTTGAGCAAGCAGATGTTATTAGTCTGCATTTACCGCATACACCTAAAACAGAAAATTTGATTAGTAGAGAGGTTCTCTTTAATAAGTTAAAAAGAAATCCAATTCTTATTAATACTGCAAGAGGAATGTTAGTTGATTCAGTAGCTTTAATAGAAGGCCTTAAGGAAAATAAAATAAGAGCATATCTGACAGATGTTTTAACTCATGAACCTATGTTAGATAGTGAGGTTTTAAGAGGTGTTGATAATATTGTAATTACACCTCATGTAGGTTCTAGAACTTATCAAAGTGTTCAAAGACAAGGTTCTATGGCAGTAAATAATTTATTAAACCTTATTAAAATTGAAAGCTAAACTTTATCATTTACAGATATTTTTTTTAAGCCTTCTTGGGTTTTATCCTTTGTTAAAATTTGATTGGTCTTCAAAAATTCTGTTTGCATTCTGTTTGATTTCTATTATTAGTGGGATTTTAAACAAGAATGTAAATTTTACAAGAAAGAGTTTTTTGAAATTTTTACTGATGATAGCTTATTTTTTAATGCTCATCATTTCAATAATTTACTCATCAAATAAAGATGCATCCTTTAAAAGAATTATACAATTTGTCCCATTATTAATCATACCTTTTCTTATATCATTTTTAGATTTTAGGATATCAAAAAAAAAGTTGTCTTCTATTTTTATACTTTTTATTTGTATAAACATAATGTATACGGTTTTTATTACGTACCTTTTTTTAAGTAATCCTGATCGATTAGAATTTAGTTTAAAGCACTATTTACTCGATTATGATAAGTTTCAATTCATAATTAATAATAACCTATATAGTCCTTATTTTTTAGTTCATAAACCCTATTTTTCGATGGGTTTTGTATTGTGTGCAATTTTTTCTTTGCATACTTTTTTTAAAAGTACTTCAAAAAAATATTTTATTCAAATACTGTATTTATTGGTGTTCATTTATTTTTCATTTTGGGTGTTTTATGCCTTTTCTTTCCCTAACGTAATTGCTCTTTTATTAAGTGTTGTATTACTACTATATTTAAATTTAAAGCAAAAAACATTTTTTTCTGCGTTTGTTTTATTTTTAGTTTTTTCTGCTGTTTTTTTAAATATAAAGTCAAAAGATGTTGATGTGCAAAGAGGGTTTAACTTTGTTAAATCTTTTACGAATGACAAAAAATATGAAGTGAATGATACAAGATATGAAGTTTATAAATCGGTTGTTAATATTATTAGAAAAAGCAGTTTTTCTGAAGTGTTATTTGGTTTTGGTATAGGAGACGTTCAGGACAAGTTAAATGGGGAATATAAAAATAGTTTATCTCTTCATAAAAGTAAAAATATTTTATATTTTTCGGAAGAATTTAATCATAAATATTGGCATAAAAATAATATTCATATAATTGCGAATGAAGAAGCCTCACCAAAAAAGAAGAACAATGCTGATTTAATTGTCTTAGATAATTCATTTAAAGATGTTTCTCATAATATATGTTCCGAAGTAAAAGTTGCAAAAGAAGGGGTATATACTTTTTCAGTTTTTGTAAAGAAAAGTAATTTTGATAAGATAATTTTAAGACTTGGAGAATTGAATCAAAGAGCTGTTTTTGATGTAGAAAAAGGAGAGTTATTTCAAAAATTAAATGTAAAAAAAGCAGAAATTAAGAAGCTTCCTAATAATTGGTATAGGTGCTCTATTACTGTTGATTTAAAGAAAGATGGTTTGGCTTTAATAGGGTTGCCTAACGATAAAGGAGATTATGTTTATCGTAGTAAATCGGATAAAAGTTTACATTTTTGGGGTGTCCAACTTGAAAAAGGTGCGTTAACTCCGTATGTTAAAAATAACAATGAACAGCTTCAAATTGCACTAGATGAAAAATTAAATACACATAGTAATTACTTGTACTTTCTACTAGCTACAGGGTTAGTCGGTTTATTTACTTTTTTAATATTTATATTATATTTATTTAAAATATCACTAAAACCAATAAATGCACTTAAGTTATCATTTTGTATAATTATAGTTTTAAATTGCTTAACAGAAAATATTTTATCTAGACATTGGGGTTTAATGTTTTTTACATTTATGTTAATTCTGTTATTTAGTAATAAAAAAAAATTAATAAAAGAGTAATTTGAAAAGACTATATAATACATATATAAAAAATAATTTAGGGTTAATAAATCTCTTTGGTAAAATTTTTGGAAGATTTTTGTTTCTTCTATTAACATCTTTTTTTGCATACAAACTTTCGTTCAAGGATTTTGCAGCTTTTGCCATATTTTGGACTACTTTAAGAATGTTAACCTTCTTTTCTGCAAATAATCTTTATATAATTTATTTTAATGAAGTAAGAGAGAGCTTAATTGATAAAAAAGAATGGCCAGCTAAAGTTTCTAGTAATATTCTTTTTACTTTTATTCCTTTTGGATTATTATCTTCTATAGCCTCTTTTTTTATTTTTGATAATCTGTTTATTGCAGTATTAATGTTTCCTTCAATATTGTTATTTATTATCATTAGAAATATCTCGGAATTCTCAAAATCAGATAACTCAGTTTATCTTTCTATCTTTATTGAAGATTTTCTGTTTTATTTTATCTTTTTTGTCACCGGTATTATTAGTGTTTACCTTTATAATAGCTTATTGGGAATAGTGATGTCTTTATTTTTAACAGTTTTAATAACAGCGATAACTAGTTTAATTTTATTTAAGACTAAGTTTAACTTTAGAATAAATACTTTTAAAATAAGGTTTAAAGATTTTTCTTTTATAGATTTAAGATTAGGTATGAATTATACAATTTTAAGAGGAAATGAATTTTTGTCTAGTTTTTTTGTTCGATATTTAGGGCAAATTTATTTTGGAGATATTTTTGTTTCATATGCTCATATCATGTATCAATTTTACAATTTATTTACACTAATTACGATGTCTGTGATCTCTGGTATGCAATCAAAAATAACGATAAAAAAAGATTTTATTTTCGATAAAAGGTTTGTTAAACAAACCTATATTAAAATTTTAAAAACAGTTACTCCATTTGTTTTTGGAATAATACTTATTATTATTATTTTTAATTCGCAGATTTTGGGTTTATTTTTCCCTAAGTATATTCAATATAATGAGTTGTTAGTGAAAATATCATTTATTGGTTTAATATATATGGTATTTCAGCCCTTAGTTTTTATTCTTCTTTATAATAATAAGGTGTCTAATCTTAAATTATTAAATTTTACACAATATATAGGCATTACTACTTTATATTTATTGCCTTTTATTTTTCCAAAATTTAATGAACAATATTGGTTGCTGATGGCAATGACTATCTTTATAATAATTCAAGGCTTGTTTTCAATTGTAAGTTTTAAGACAATTAAATGATATATTTTTATGTACTTTTATTAAGAATAGTTGCATATTTAGAGGGGCCACAAAAAATAATAGCTTTTCTAATTGTATTTGCTATGATGTCTTATTCCACTATAAAAAGAATACCCACTAAAAGTTTAATGAAAATTTCAAAATATAATTTTTATGTTTTGATTTTAGGTCTCTCAATATTTCTACATGGTTTAATATTTGGCGAAGTTTTATTAAGAGATGTCGCAGTGTTATTAACCTATTGGATTTGGCTTATTTTCACATTCACTTACTTCAAAAATAAATCAATAAGGCAATGTCTTAATTATATACTTATCACTTTTTTAATATTTAATATTGCTAATTTGGTTTACTTTAAGCTTTATTTTGGAGATCAAAAAGCAGGTATTAACAGTATAATGTCATTATTAGGTATCTATGGTTATAGGGTGTATTTTCCTTTATCTTCAGGAGCAAATATATACGCTTCACAACTCGCACTTAACTCTTTAATTGTCTTATATTTTTTTAAGTTATCTAAAAATAAACTTTTGTATGCAATAATTTATTTGTTCTATTTATACATGTTAATTATTGCTGACTCTCGACTAATATTAATGTTTTCATTAGCTTTTTCTTTAATTTATTGGTTTTCATTAAATACTCTTTTAACTTTTTTCAAAAAATTTTGGTGGGCTATTGGGATATTTATTTTTGGCTTTTTATTTATTTTTTATGGAACGAATCTATTTGATTCATTTAAAAGAGCGGGTGAGTTAGATGGTAGAGCATTATCCAGAATTGAAATTTGGTCATTAGCTAAAGACGTCATTTTTTCAGATTATCATATCATTACAGGTTATGGCTTAAATGGTTTTGAAAATAATCTATTAGAATCTTCACAGAAAATTTTCGAGAAGCAATATCTACAAACTTCACATAATTTTTTAATACAAAATATAATAGATTTTGGTATTATAGGGATTGTAATTATTTTATATTTGATTTTTGAAATTTTAAAAATGATGAGAAAATTAAAATCTCAAATTATTTCTATTTTAATAGTGATGCTATTGTTTATGGGGGTTACAGAGTCTATTCCCTCTTTTTATTCTTTTGAGCCAACAGTATTTTTTATAGTAATATTATCGATTATATTAACACAGAATGAAAGAGAAATTAGTTGAAATTTTAAAAGTTCTAACCTATTATCCTAGAAAGTTTTTAGACTTCTTATTGTATTATTTATATTTTAAAAATAAAAATGATTGGAGTATTTTAAAACCATTTTCAAATAAACCAGTTTTAATAGTTGGTAATGGTCCAAGTTTAAATAAAACACCTTTAGATAAAGTAAATAACTCTTTTGTTTCTATCGGTATGAATAAAATAAATTTAATTTATGATAAAAGTTCTTGGAGACCAGATATAATTACATGTGTAAATGGTTTTGTAATTAATCAAAATAAAGAATACTTTAACAAAACTAATAGAACTTTAATTTTGCCAGTAAGAGCGTTCTATTTAGGTGTTAGACCACGAAAGAATGTATTGTTTGTGAATCTAAAAGATCAAAATAAAATTGAAAAAAATATAGAAAAGGTTTTATCTACTGGTTGTACAGTTACTTTTACAGCACTTCAAATTGCAGCTTATTTAAATCCTAAATCTGTAAATATTGTTGGGGTTGATCATAGCTTTGTTGTTGAAAAAGGACCTTTAGTACAAAAATTTAAAGGAGATGATATGAACCATTTTAGTAAAGATTATTTTAAAAATCAATATTGGGGATTACCAGATTTAGAAGGAAGTGAAGAATTATATAAAATATCAAAAGATTATTTTAATTCCATTGAAGTTCCAATAACTGACTATACCGTTAACGGAAAATTAAGAATTTTTAACAAAGGCGAAGTAAAATCCTTATATTAAAAAACAGATAATTTCTTACTTTATAAATTTACATTAAGCGCATTTTAAGTTGTATCTAAATAAAGCATATATTGGTAATTCATCAATAATTATAAGAGAACGATTAAGTGAAAAATAATAAAAACATTTTAATAATATCTCCTTTTTTTTACCCTGAACCCATTTCTACAGGTAAATTTAATACTGATTTTGCAATTGCCTTAAAAAACGATGGTCATGATGTAACGATGTTATGTTATCATCCTTTTTATCCAGATTGGAAAATAAAAGAAAGTCAAGAAGAATTAAACGGAATTAAAATAATTAGAGGAGGAAAGTATTTAGCTTTTTCTAAAAAAACGATTGTAAGAAGAATTATTTTAGAAATTAGTTTTGCATTTTTTGTTTTGAGAAAAATAAAAAAGCATCAAAAAAACAAAGACATTGTAATCCCTGTTTTTCCCCCGAGTTTTGCTTTTTATTGCATTTTACCATTCTTGAATAAATCAATTAAAAAGGTTGGAATGGTGCATGATCTACAGGAGGTTTATTCCTCTGATAAAAAGGGGTTTACAAATAAATTTATTCGTTTATTTATCCACATAATAGAAAGAAAATGTTATCGAAGTTGTACTAAATTAGTTTTTCTATCCAAGGAAATGAAGGAGCAAGCAAAAGAGTTATATGCTTTACAAGAAAATAAACTCGAGGTTCAATATCCTTTTATCACAATAAAAGATAAGCGAACAAATGATTTAGAGCACCTTTTTGATAAAGAAAAGAAACATGTAGTATATTCTGGTGCTTTAGGAGAAAAACAAAATCCAGTAAGATTATTTGATTTTTTTGATCAAGCTTCAGTAAGCACTAAAAACACTATTTTTCATTTTTTTTCTAGAGGAGACACTTTTAATAAGTTAAAAAAAATGAATACAAATTCAAGAATTCATTTTCATGGGTTAGTAGAAAAAGAACATTTAGAAGAATTATATCACAAAAGCGATGTTCAAATTATCCCCCAAAAAGAAGGGACATCTAAAGGGTCTTTGCCTTCAAAACTACCTAATTTACTAGCTTCAGATTGTAAAGTATTTCTCATCACTGACGACAATAGTGAGCTAAAAAGATTATTTAAAAATAATAATTTAGATTTTGTAGTTACAAGTTGGAATATAAAAGAGCTTGTTAACTCTCTTATTATATTAATAGATAAACCCATAGATTTTTGCCATCAAAAAGCGGTTGCAAAAAACTTTTTTACAATTGATAAAATGATTTTGAAACTTTTACGTTAAAACAATATATTTGTTTTAAATAATTAGACAAACTTGAAGAAAAGATACTCCTATTTAATAAGACCATTTCAGATAATTATAGATGTTTTTATTATAAATATCATAGTTTATCTCATTTATGATAAACAATATTATAATATTTATTTTCTTTCTTATATCACAATTTTTTGGCTACTTACTTCTTATTTCTTTGGTTTTTACAAGGTTTACAGATATACAAGGTTTTTTAGATTATTTACTTTATTAGGAAAACAGTTTTTAATATTTATCCTTGGCTATTTTGCCTATTTTGGTATTTTTAGAGAAGGAGATATTGTGAACAACCAGTTTTTAATATTAACTTCTATCATTATAAGTATCTCTTTCTGTAAGTTTTTTTGGTTTTTTCTTTTAAAAAAATATAGATCATTTGGAAAAAATTATAGAACAACAGTTGTTGTTGGTTTTGATGATTCATCAAAAAACATCATTAAGCTATTTAAAAGTAAATCTAATCTAGGTTATAAGTATCTTGGTTTTTTCTCTGACAAAGTTTTTACTAAAAAAGAATATTTAGGAAATTTAGATAGTGTTTTTGAATATGCAAAAGAAAATACAGTCGATGAAATATATTGTTCATTAACTCTACTAACGAAAGACCAAATAAAGAAAATAAACAAGTTTGCCTTAGATCAAAATATTTTTTTAAAGTTAATTCCAAACTCAAGTGAGTTGTATAGTAAAAATCAAAGTGTAGAATTTTACGATGACACTCTAATGGTTTTAAATGTCAGTAAACTTCCTTTTGAGTTTGCAGAAAATTTTTATGTAAAAAGAGTCTTTGATATCTTCTTTTCTTTTTTTGTGTGTATTTTTATTTTATCGTGGCTTATACCAATTCTTTGGATATTAGTTAAATTTGAATCTAAGGGACCATTAATTTTTAAGCAGAAAAGAGAAGGTATTAATGGTAATGAATTTATATGTTACAAATTTAGGTCTATGGAAATAAATGCTTTTTCAGATCAAGTTCACACTACAAAACATGATACAAGAGTTACAAAAATGGGAACATTTTTAAGAAAAACAAGTGTGGATGAATTACCTCAATTTTTTAATGTTTTGTTAGGAGATATGAGTGTTGTTGGACCTAGGCCACATTTAGAAAGCCTATCTTTAGTGTATCAGAAAGATGTAAATGACTATCTAAAAAGGCATATTGTAAAGCCAGGTATTACTGGTTTGGCGCAGATAAGTGGTTATAGAGGTGAAATTAAAAAAAGATCAGATATTAAAAATAGAGTACGTTTTGATATATTTTATATAGAAAATTGGTCTTTTTTATTAGATCTTAAAATTATTCTTAAAACTATTTTAAACGTTTTTAAAGGAGAAGAAAAAGCATATTAATTATGATAACAGCTTCAGTTGTTTTATTTAATGAGAACCTAGAAACTATAAAAAAAACAGTTGATTCTTTTTTAAAAACACCTTTAGAGAAAAAACTTTTTTTAATAGATAATTCACCAGAAAATAGATTAGAAAAATACTTTAAACATCCAGATATACAATATTTTTTTACTGGAAAAAATATTGGTTTTGGAAAAGCACATAATTTAGTTCTAGATGAACTAGATGCTGACTTTCATTTAATTTTAAACCCAGATGTTACTTTTTCTCCTAATGTAATTCTAGATTTAATTACCGAGCTTTTAAATAATACCGATGTTTCTTTTATTACTCCAAAAGTTCTTTTCCCAAATAAAGAAAACCAATACGTTTGTAGAAAGCATCCGACTTTTTTTGATTTGATAAATAGGAAACTCAAAATCTCAAAACCTGAAACTATAAACAATGAATATAGAAATCAAGATTTAGAAAAATCATTTTGCCCTGAATTTATTCATGGATGTTTTATGCTTTTTAAAACAGCAGACTTTAAATCTCTAGGAGGCTTTGATGAGCGTTATTTTTTATACTTGGAGGATGCAGATATTTGTAGAGAAATTCAAAAAATAGAAAAAAAGATTTTATATTTCCCAAATGTCGAAATTACACATCAACATCAAAAAGGCTCGTCAAAAAGTTTAAAACTATTCATACATCACCTTTCATCAGCTATTAAATATTTTTTAAAGTGGGGATTCTAATTAAAAGTTAACTGCTTTAATAATTTAGGCTCAAGTAAAAATGTCTTTCTTTTGAAAGCGTGAATCCAAAGAATTTAAAATATATTTGCAGTCATAACAACACAACAACAAACATGAATGTACTTATTTTAGGATCTGGAGGTAGAGAGCATGCTTTTACTTTAAAACTATTAGAAAGCAATAAAATCAATCAACTCTTTGTTGCTCCTGGAAACGCAGGAACACATAAAATTGCAACAAATATCAATATAAACCCAACAGATTTTCAAGCGGTAAAAAACGTTGTTTTAAAAAATGATATTCAAATGGTTGTTGTTGGCCCTGAAGCGCCTTTAGTTGAAGGTATTCACGATTTCTTTTTAGATGATATTGATTTGAAAAACATTTCTGTTATTGGACCTAAAAAAGACGGAGCTCTGTTAGAAGGAAGTAAGGATTTCTCAAAACAGTTTATGCAAAAACATGGAGTTCCAACTGCAAAATATCAATCATTTACAAAAGAAAATTTAGAAGAAGGTTTTGCCTTTTTAGAAACTTTACAACCTCCTTTTGTTTTAAAGGCTGATGGTTTAGCAGCAGGTAAAGGAGTTTTGATTTTAAATTCTTTGGATGAAGCAAAAGCTGAATTAGAAGAAATGGTTGCAAATCAGAAATTTGGAGAAGCTTCTTCAACAGTTGTAATTGAAGAGTTTTTAAAAGGAATAGAATTGTCTGTTTTTGTTTTGACCGATGGGAAAAATTATAAAATTTTACCATCAGCAAAAGATTACAAAAGGATTGGTGAAGGAGATACTGGTTTAAATACTGGTGGAATGGGAGCGATTTCGCCTGTGCCATTTGCAGACGAATCTTTTTTAAATAAAGTAGAAGAATTGGTTGTGAAACCTACAATTACCGGTTTACAAAAAGATGGAATTGATTACAGAGGTTTTATTTTTATTGGATTAATGAATGATAATGGAAACCCTTCTGTAGTTGAATATAATGTAAGGATGGGTGATCCAGAAACAGAAGTTGTTTTGCCTAGAATAGAATCTGATTTATTTGATTTATTTGAAGGTGTAGCTAATCAAACTTTAGATAAAAAATCCTTTTCAGTAACAGAAAAAACAGCAGTAACTGTGATGTTAGTTTCTGGAGGTTATCCAGAAGAGTACGAGAAAAATAAAGAAATTACGGGTTTTGAATCGGTAGAAGAATCCATAGTTTTTCATGCAGGAACTAAAATTAAAGAGAATCAAGTAGTTACAAATGGTGGAAGAGTTATGGCGATAACTTCTTTTGGTAATTCAATTGACGAAGCTTTAGAGAAAAGTTATAACAGCGTCAATAAGATTCATTTTGATAAAATAAATTTCAGAAAAGATATCGGCTTTGATGTAGTATAATTCTAGAATTTATCTAGCTTTTTCAAGGGTGAAAGAAAATTCTGAGCCCTCACCATAAGTGCTTTTTAGTAAAATATTTTCATCATGAGCTTCTACAATGTGTTTTACAATGGAGAGTCCTAAACCAGAGCCTCCTTGTTCACGAGACCTACTTTGATCTACTCTATAGAATCTTTCAAATAAACGTGAAATGTGTTCTTTTTGGATACCTTCTCCATTATCAATAACTTTGATAATGAATTTTGTTTCACTGTAATTTTCAACTCCAAGAAAGGTTGTCCCATTAGGATTTCCATATTTAATAGAGTTTACAATTAAGTTAATTAGTATTTGTTCAATTTTTTCAATATCACCTTTTACAAAAACAGGAAACTCATAAACTTGATCAAATTGAAGTGTAATGTTTCTTTTCTTTGCTTTCATTTCTAGCAAATCAAACACATTTTGAATAAGTTCAAGAATGTTAAATACGCCAATATTTAGTTTCATGCCATCATTTTCTAATTTGGCAATCATATCTAAGTCTTTTATAACAGCAACCAGTCTTTCTACACCCTTATTAGCTCTGTCTAAATACTTCATTCGTATTTGCTTGTCATTCACAGCACCTTCCATTAAGGTTAAAATATAACCTTGAACTGTAAAAAGAGGTGTTTTTAATTCATGAGCAAGATTGCCTAGAAAATCACGTCTAAAAGAATCTCTTTCAGTTAAACTTTCTATTTCTAAACGTTTGCCTTCTACAAACTTTTGCATACTTTTAGAAAGCTTTTCTATATCTGTTGTTGTAGATTCTTTTTTAAGATCGTTTACGTTTAAGATAGAAACGTCTTCATATATTTTTTTTAAACGTCTGTAAATAAATCTTTCAGCTCTATATTGAATTATAAAAAATGAAATTATAAAAATTGCTGTTATAGAAATTAAAATACTCGCAACACCTAAGTATTTATTAAAGATAAAGTACGAAATGGCAGTTATAGATACAGAAAGTAATGTTAAATATACTGCTGACCAAAGAGCATATGAGTAAGTTTTTTTTAGTTTCAAAAAAAAGTATTTATTTGTTTATTTATCTAAGTCTTCTAGCACAAATTTATAGCCTACTCCTTTTACAGTTTTAAAATGATCATCACCTATTTTTTCACGTAGTTTTCTAATGTGTACATCTATAGTTCTACCTCCAACTACCACTTCATTTCCCCAAACGGTATCTAAAATAACTTCTCTTTTAAAAACTTTTCCTGGTTTTGACGTTAGTAAAGAAAAGAGCTCGAATTCTTTTCTTGGAAGTGAAATTCTTTTTCCGGCTTTGTAAACGACGTATTCATCTCTATCAATAACAATATCTCCAACTTTAAAAGTCTCTTCACTTTCTTCTTCGGTTTTTAACCTCCTTAATAAAGACCTTATTTTGCTTATTAAGACTTTTGGTTTTATAGGTTTTGTAATATAATCATCAGCACCAGCCTCAAATCCAGCGACTTGTGAGTAGTCTTCTCCTCTGGCAGTTAGAAATGATATAATTACATTCTCTAAAGATTTTATTTTCCTGATTTTTTCACAAGCTTCAATACCATCCATCTCTGGCATCATTATGTCTAATAAAATTAAATGAGGCACATTTTTTTTAGCAGATTTTATAGCTTCTAGTCCGTTATTAGCAGTAAATATTTGATAACCTTCGTTTTTTAAATTATATCCAACAATTTCTAGAATATCTGGCTCATCATCAACCAGCAAAATTTTAATATCGTTTTTATTCATGATCTCTTTAAAAGATAAGTATCAAAAATACAGCTAATTCTAGTATAATAACAAGTTCTTAACAATCATTTAATCTTAGAGGTTTTACTTTACTTTTAAATAACATTGGGTAAAATGTTGAAAAATAGGTATCTATTTTTTTTAAAAACTTATTTAACAATTAATTAATGTGTTACTAATCACTAAAAAAAACAAATATTTCCTATATTTACATCTAATCAAATTAAAAGATACACATGGAAAAAAAATACTTTTTTACTTTATTATTAACTTTAACTTTTAGTGCAGCATCATTTGGGCAATATTCTGATTTATTTTTTAGTATGTACGCAGAAGGAAGTAGTAATAATAAATTTATTGAAATTTATAACGGAACAGGAAGCGATATCGACCTATCTGATTATATGATTAAAGGATCTAACAATGGAGGAGATTGGAAAGCTGAGAGAGATTTAAGTTTAACTGGTACAGTAATAGCTGGCGATGTTTATGTGGTTTCTACAGACCAAGCAGATGCCTCTATATTAGCTGTTGGGGACCTTGCACTACCTTATGAGAGTGCTCTTCATTACAACGGTGATGATGCCATTGGATTATTTAAAAAAGATAATAATGGGGATTTTAATTTAATAGATGTAGTAGGTGTTCCTACAGTAGATCCAGGAAGTGCTTGGGATGTTGCTGGTGTTGCAAACGCTACCAAAGATCACACTTTAACAAGGAAAAATTCTATTTCAGGACCAAATGGAGATTGGGCAAGTTCAGCAGGAACTGATGTTTCTGATTCTGAATGGGTCGTATCAGATGTTGACACAGAATGGGCAAATTTAGGCTCTTATGTCCCTGCTGGAACAGCTTCTGTAAGAACTAATATTATTGAAGGTTTTGCAACCTATCCAAACCCTATTACAGATAATAAATTTACGGTTGTTACTTCATCTAATTTAGAGAAAAGTGTAACTTTATTTAATTTATTAGGTAAAAAAGTTCTTTCATCAAGTTTTTCTGGTGTAAAATCAGATGTTGATGTGTCTACTATATCTTCTGGAATTTATATTCTTAAAGTAACTGAAGCAGGAAAAACTGTTACTAAAAAACTAGTAATTAGATAAGTTTCTATTTTCTTACAAATTTTTAAAGCTCCAAATTAATTTTTGGAGCTTTTATATTTTCACTACCTTAGTTTTGAAAAAGAAAAAATAATACGCTATGAACCTTACTTACAAGTTAAGCAATATCTTGTTTTTAGATATTGAAACGGTCCCTCAAGAAGAAAACTGGAACTCCCTTTCTAAAACAATTCAAGAACTTTTTGAGCAAAAAACGAAATATCAACGTAAAGACGAATTTACTTCAGAACAATTTTATGAGAGAGCAGGAATTTGGGCAGAATTCGGGAAAATAATCTGTATTTCTGTTGGTTATTTTGTGGATGTGGAGAAGAACAAACAATTGCGTTTAACCTCCTTTTATGGAGATGATGAACATCAACTTTTATCTGATTTTAAAGTTTTATTAGACACTCATTTTGCAAATAAGACAAATGTTTTATGTGCTCATAATGGAAAAGAATTCGATTTTCCATTTATTGCAAGAAGAATGATTGTGCATCAAATAGAATTGCCTAAAAAATTAAATTTATTTGGAAAAAAACCATGGGAAGTACCACATTTAGACACTCTGGAGTTGTGGAAATTTGGTGATTACAAACACTATACTTCCTTAAAATTATTGACCTCAATTTTAGGAATCTCTTCGCCAAAAGATGATATTAATGGTAGTGAAGTTGCCCATGTTTATTACAAAGAAAAGGATCTGCAAAGAATTGTTACCTATTGTGAAAAAGATACAATTGCTGTTGCACAAATTTTATTGCGTTTTAACAATGAAGATTTATTAAAAGAAGAAGATATCGTTAAAGTTGATTAACCTTCTAATTTCATAGAAAGTTCTAACCAGCGTTCTTCTTTTTGCTCTAAATTTGATATTGTTTCTTGTAATTCTTCAGATTTTTTAGCGATATCTTCGGATGCAATTTCCACATTTAAAAACTGAGATTCAATTTTTGCTTTTCTTTTTTGAAGCCTTTCAATATCTGCTTCTAAAGAACCAAATTCTCTTTTTTCATTAAAAGTTAAAGCATTTTTATTTTCTTTTTTTTCAACCTTTTCAACTACTTTTTTCTCAGCGACTTGTTTCGTATTAGAATTATCATAGGCTCTAAAATCTGAATAATTTCCTGGAAAGTTTTCTACAATTCCTTCTCCTCTAAAAACAAAAAGAGCATCTACAATTTTATCCATAAAATACCTATCATGAGATACAACCAAAAGGTTTCCTGGGTAATCTAATAAGAAGTTTTCTAAAACATTTAATGTAACAACATCCAAATCGTTTGTAGGCTCATCTAAAATTAAAAAATTTGGATTCTGAATTAAAACAGCACACAAATACAAACGTTTCTGCTCACCTCCAGATAGTTTTTCAACAAAATCATATTGTTTCTTTTTGTCAAATAAGAAGCGTTCTAATAATTGTGAAGCAGAAATTTTTCTTCCTTTAGAGAGTGGAATAAATTCTCCAAATTCTTTTACAACTTCAATAACTTTTTGTCCTTCTTTTATGTTAATTCCTGTTTGTGTATAGTATCCATATTTTACAGTTTCCCCCAAAATAACTTTACCAGAATCTAAAGGAGCTTTTTCTGTGATAATATTTAAAAAAGAAGATTTACCTGTTCCGTTTTTACCAATTATTCCAACACGTTCACCACGTTTAAAAACATAATCGAAATCATCTAAAATCTTTTTATCTCCAAAAGATTTAGACACTTTATGAAGCTCAAGAATTTTACTTCCTAAACGCTCCATATTGATCTCTAACTGAACTTGATGGTCTTTTCTACGTTGATGTGCCTTCTCTTTTATTTGATAGAAATCATCTGTTCTAGATTTCGATTTCGTAGTTCTAGCTTTTGGTTGCTTTCGCATCCATTCTAACTCTTTCTTAAATAAACTTTTACTTTTACCTAAATTAGTTGCTTCTAAAGCTAAACGCTCTTCCTTATTTTGTAAATAGTAAGAATAATTTCCTTTGTATTTATAGATTTTACCTTCATCTAATTCTAAAATTTCATTACACACACGCTCTAAAAAGTAACGGTCGTGAGTAACCATAAATAAAGTAATTTTTTCTTTAGCGAAGAATGCTTCTAGCCATTCTATCATCTCTAAATCTAAATGATTTGTTGGTTCATCTAGAATTAGTAAATCGGGTTTATTAATTAAAACGATGGCTAAAGACAGTCGTTTTCTTTGTCCTCCAGAGAGAGAACCTACTTTTAATGTTAAATCGTCTAATTTTAATTTCGATAAAATTTGTCTGTATTGTGTTTCAAAATCCCACGCATTGTGTTGATCCATTAAATCAAATGCAGCTTGGTAAGCGTCACCATCATCAAGATTTTTTAAAGCACTTTCATATTGATTAACAATAGAAAGAATTTTATTATCAGTTGCAAAAATAGTTTCTTCAATAGTTAAATCTGGGTTGATATCATCCTTTTGAGCTAAATAAGCAATAGAAATTCCTTTTCTACTTACAACTTGTCCGGAATCAGGAACATCCAAACCTGCAATAATATTTAAGATAGATGTTTTACCACTTCCATTTTTTGCTACAAAAGCAACTTTTTGATCTTTACTAATTCCAAAAGAGATGTCTTCGAATAAGACGCGTTCTCCATAAGATTTCGATATATTTTCTACTGATAAATAATTCACAGAAATAAATTTATTTTTTGCAAAGAAACGAAAAACCCAAGCGTTAACTTGGGTTTTTGATATCATTTATAAAAATGAATGTTTGGGGGATTATATTATAAATATATTACTGTAAAAATATAGTAAATAGAGGTACTTGTCAATCCCTATTTATGATGAAATTTTTCCCTCCCTATTTACATGGATATTTCTCCTTATAAATGGGGAGAAATAATTTATTTTAACAATCAGTTTAAGGTATTTTAAGGTCAAAACTATTTTAAAATCTCTTAATTAATAGTATATTGCATCTTATAATTAAAAAAAAAATAGATGAAAATTATTGTACCAATGGCTGGAATTGGATCTCGCTTAAGACCTCATACTCTTACGGTTCCAAAGCCATTAACAGTCATAGCAGGTAAGCCAATTGTACAACGTTTGGTAGAAGATATTGCTTCTGTTATAGATGAAAAAATTGATGAAATAGCATTTATTATTGGCCCTATAGCAAAAGGGTTTCCTACAGATACTGAACAAAAATTATTAAAAATTGCCGAGGAATTGGGTGCCAAAGGATCTGTATATATTCAAGAAGAAGCATTAGGAACTGCGCATGCAATTTATTGCGCAAAAGAGTCTTTAAGTGGTCCTTGTGTGGTTGCTTATGCAGATACTTTGTTTAAAGCAGATTTTACTTTAGATGTAAATGTAGATGGTGCCATTTGGGTGAAACAAGTTGAAAATCCAAATGCATTTGGTGTTGTAAAATTACAAGATGGATTTATTTCTGATTTTATTGAAAAACCAAAAGAGTTTGTTTCTGATTTAGCCATAATTGGAATTTATTACTTTAAAAGTGGAGAGAAAATTCTTGAAGAAATTCAGTATTTAATTGATAATGACTTGAAAGAAAATAATGAGTTTCAAATAACTAATGTTTTAGAATCTTTAAAACAGCAAGGAGCAAAGTTTGTGCCAGGAAAAGTAAATGATTGGATGGATTGTGGTAAAAAAGATCCAACAGTAGATACCAATAAACAAACACTTATTTTTGAGTATGCTGCTGGTAATAATTTAGTTTCTGAGGACGTTGTTTTAGAAAATTCAGAAATTATTCAACCTTGTTATATTGGCGCAAATGTTGTTTTAAAAAACACGAAGATCGGACCTTATGTTTCTATTGGTGAGAATAGTGTCGTTGAAAACTCTACGATTGTAAATTCATTAATTCAAACTAATGTGCAAATTTCAAATGCAAACTTAGACAATGCTATGATTGGAAATCATGCAAAATATAATGGAAATTATACTTCTGTAAGTATTGGAGATTATTCAGAATTAATATAAATGTATTTTAAAAAGAAGAATAAAAAGAAGAGAGAAAAGAAACTGTTTAACTATTTTAAACTGGTTCTTTTCTTTTTTGTTTTTTTCTCAATTAATATTTTTGCACAAGATAGTATTCCTGTAAAAGAAGATTTAACTGAAGAAACAGAATTAAAGTTTCAAGAATTTTTTTTTAAAGCTTTGTCAGAGAAAGCAATAGGAAACTATCAAAAAGCAATTGAAAATTTAGAAAGCTGTAATCAAATTTTAACAAACGATGTTTCAGTTTTTTTTGAATTTTCAAAAAACTATTTATTACTTAACAACACCTTATTAGCCAAAGAATATATCGAAAGGTCGTTGTCAAAAGACATCAATAACCTTTGGATGTTAAGCCATTTTGTTAAGATTTATCAGAAAGAAAGAAACTATAAAGAAGCGATTAAAGTTCAACAGAAAATAGTTGCTATTAATCCAAAAGAAAGAGACCAGTTAGCAAAATTATTGGTGTACGATAAGCAATATAAGAAAGCAATTTTTTTAATGAATACTCTTGAAAAAGAAAATGCTTTATCATCGAATTTAAAAAAATTAAAAGCTAATTTAGAGAAGAGAAAAGAAGCTTCAGTTAAAAAAGAAAATCCCTCTGACTTAAGCTCTTTAATCAATCAATTTAAAACAGATAAATCATATAAAGTTTTAAAACAAATTTTAAACCAATCAAGTAATAATGTAGCTAATTTATTAAAATTTAGTGAAGAAGGAATAGCACTCTTTCCTGCACAACCTTATGTATATTTAGTGAAAGCGAAAACTTTAAATGATTTAAAAAAGTATAAAAATGCTTTAGCTACTTTGCAAAACGGTTTTGATTTTGTTATAGAGGATAAAATGGAAGTTGATTTTTATACTGAAATTGCGAAAGCCTTTAAAGGTTTAGGGAACAATGAAGAAGAAAAAAAGTACAAACAAAAAGCTAAAAATCTGAAGAATTAAAAAATGAAGTTTTTAAAATATATTCTCCTTTTTACAATTGTTTTAACTTCCTGTAAAACAAAAAAAAATATGATTGATGCCAATGCAATTGCCAAAGAAATTTCGGCAAAAAAAGTAGCAAAAAAACATATAGCAGCAAATTTTGATAGAGAAACTGTTGATGCAAAGTTAAAAGTGAATTTTAATAATGGAAAAACTAAACAAAGTTTATCTGTGAATATGAAAATTATTAAGGATGAAGTTATTTGGCTACGAGGAACTAAGTTTATAACTGTTTTTAAAGCTAAAATTACACCAACTTCTGTAAGTTATTACTCCCCCTTTGCTAAAAATTATTTTGAAGGAGATTTCTCCATGATTAAAAAATTATTAGGTGTAGAAATTAATTTCGAGCAACTCCAAAATCTATTTTTAGGACAATCGTTATTAAATGTAAAAGAAGAAAAACAAACTGTAGAAATTGCAAATAATAGCTATGTTTTATCCCCAAAAAAGCAAGCAGAATTGTTTGATATTTTCTTTACAATAAATCCTTCGCATTTTAAACTAGAAGAGCAATCTATTGTAAATCCTCTTAAAAATCTACGGTTAGATATAAAATACCCGTCTTATAACTTAGTCGATGGTGTTGTTTTTCCATCAGAAATTAATATCAAAGCAAAAAACTCTAGATCTGTTACGATTTTAGATTTATTCTATAAATCCGTTATTTTTGATGCAGCTTTAAATATGTCTTTTAATATTCCGAGTACTTATAAACGTTTAAAATTTTAATGAATAATAAAAAGTTTTACATCCTTTTTTTATCAGTCTTTCTGATGAGTTTCTCCATTTTTAGTCAAACTAAAAGGGAGTTAGAAAATCAGCGTAAAAGATATAAATCTGAAATTGTAAAGTTGAATAGATTTATTTTTAATGAAAAGAAAAAAGAGAAAAATGCTCTAGAAGATTTAAGAGATATAAAACAAAAGATTGACGTTAGAAATCAACTAATTTCAACCATAAATTTAGAAGCCAAATTTTTATCAAGAGAGATAAAAACTAATGAAACTAAATTAAAAAAACTCAAAAAAAACATTTCTGATTTAAAGGCAGATTATAGTGAAATGATTTACAGATCTTACAAAAGTAAATCGCAACAAAGTAGAACGATGTTTTTGTTGTCTTCACAAAATTTTTATCAAGCATACAAACGTTTGGGGTATATGAAGCAATATACTTCATTTCGAAAAAAGCAAGGGGCAGAAATTGTTTTGCAAACTAATCTTATTAAAAAAATCAAAGATTCTTTAGTGTATCAGAAACAGGTAAAGGATACTTTAATTTTATCAGAGAAAAATCAAAAGGAAGAAATTGAAACTGATAAAAAGAAGCAAGAAAATTTAATCATTAAAATAAAAAGTAAAGAAAATAAGTACAAAAAGGATTTACAAAATAAAATTAAAGCAGAAAAAAGAGTTGCAAATAAAATAGATAAGATTATAAGAGACGAAATTGCTAGAGCTAATAGATTAGCAAAATCGAAATTAAACATAAAGCCAAAAACTTCGAAGAAAAACGAATTTATTCTGAGTCCAGAAGCAAAAGCATTAGCAGCAAAATTTGTATTGAATAAAGGATTGTTGCCTTGGCCCGTTAAAGAAGGACTTGTTATTAGAAGGTTTGGAAAACAACCTCATCCTACGTTTCCTGGAATTACAATAAATGGTACAGGCTTGCATATAGTTACTAGTAATGGAAGTAATGCTGAAGCCATCTATAATGGTGAAGTTTTAAATATCCTATTGGGTTCTGGTGGTACAAGAAATGTGTTAATTAGACATGGAAACTATATTACTTCTTACAATAACCTTGAAAACTCTTTTGTTGAAAAAGGTGACAAAATTGTAACAGGACAAAAAATAGGTAAAATTTTTACAGATAAAATTTCTAAAAAAACCAAACTTATTTTTGTGTTGTTTAAAAATACAACTCGTTTAAACCCTGCTTCTTGGATGTTAAAAAGGTAATTAACTTTTCATGACTTTCTTAATAATATTTTTCCCTGTCATTGCTGAAGTTGTAATTACACCAGAAAATAAAGCTGCTGCAACACCTGCTGTAACAACATCTTGTCCTGTTAAATAAAAGTTTTTAATTGGTGTTCTTGGTTTTAAGAAACGCTGTCTAAAGCGTTTTGGAGTATGATCTAAGCCATAGATTTCGCCTTTAGCATAATTAACAAAATGCTTTGTTGTTAAAGGTGTAGAAAGCTCATAATGTTCTATTTTACCTTTAGCTTGTGGTATGTGCTTGTATAAAACGGCTAATAAACGTTCTGATATTTTATCTTTTAACGCTTCATATTCTTCACTACGTTTCATCCATCTTGAATCTTCCCAATTTTTAAAACCATCATAAGGTAATAAAGTAATAATATCTATGGTGCTTTTCCCTGGATATCTGTTGGGCCAATCAGGGTCTTTTGCAGACGGGAAAGAAATATAAACGACAGGAAAATCAGCATCTAAATCATTTAAATAATTGTCAATAGCTGTGTCATGATCTATTTTATCAGGATAAATCCAATAGTTAGTTTTTGGTAAATTCAACTCTTCTGGAGAACCCTCTAAACCAATATACAAACAGGCATGAGATACAGATCTTTTTACCGTTTGTAATTGTTGTTTTAGTTGATGTTTTTCTATAATTTTTGATGGAATCAACTTGTTGTAGGTAGTCATAATACCTGCTCCAGAAATAATTTTTTTTGCTAAAAATGTTTTACCATCTTTCATTTTTACACCTATAGCTTTGTTATTTTCAATGATAACTTCGTCAACTTCTGCGCTAATTAAAATAGTTCCTCCAGCCTTTTCAATAACTGTATCAATTGTTTTTGCAATTTCAGATGAGCCTCCGATAGGAAAACTTCCACCAGCAAAATAGTGTCTGGCAACAGCTGCATGCATCACAAAACTACTTTGTTTTGGTGGTAAACCATAATCACCATATTGACCAGAGAGTACTTTTATGAGTTCTTCATTTTTAGTGATAGAACTCAAAACTTCATAGGTTGTTTTATCGGAAAAATTATAAAAAGGTTTACGCATTTTTCCGCCAAAAATTGAACTCATGATTGGGGGTAAAGCTTTATCCATGTAAAATTTCTGACTTGTTTTTATTGCTTTGAAAACTAACTTTATATATTCTTCTATTGCTTTTTTTTCATCAGGAAAATAACCAAACATTTTGTCTTTAAAATTTTGTACACCCTTTACAAAATCATATTCTTTATCGCCAATTATAATTTTATCATACACGTCACCCATATCTGCCCATTTAAGTTGACCATCAGAAATGTAATCAAATAATTTTTTTATGACAGAAGTTTCTCTTTGAACTTCACCTATATAATGAATTCCAACATCCCACTCAAAACCTTTACGTTTAAAAATATGTGTAAATCCGCCAGCAATATAATGACGTTCTAAAACCAAAACTTTTTGCCCTTCTTTAGCAAGAATAGCTGCAGTAGTTAAACTTCCCATTCCAGAACCTATAATTATAGAATCGTAATCTTCTGCTAAAGCAGGTTTTTTCTTGTAAGATTGTATCATAAAATAAAATGT
>CEST01023456.1_pt1 | contig 24569 bp, 30 predicted proteins | sample 326921 | NCBI WGS metagenome assembly CEST01 (sample SAMEA2621509, study PRJEB7988) | marine metagenome | biome: marine biome (ENVO:00000447); feature: surface water layer (ENVO:00002042); material: "saline water (ENVO:00002010), including plankton (ENVO:xxxxxxxx)" | depth 5 m
TTATATTCTCAAAATGGTCAAGGGTATCTTCAACAACTTCTTAAGACTCATAGAATAAATTTCTACAAAGATATAAACTACAGGTTTAAAAAGACTGTTAGTAACTTCACGGCTCAAGTTCTCAAACTAGACGGTCTTATATTTACATCTGTTGATACGCTATATAGTATTGGAGCATGGAATAAAACAGGAATGTCTCAATATAAATGGAAACCAATTGCAGAACAGACAGTTGACTTACAGGTTAAAAAAAATCCAAATGGAGAATCTGAGCTTCTTTTTTCTGGAAAGAACGGCTCTCTACAGAATTATGAAAAGGGGCGCAGACCGGTTAGAGTTAAAGTACCTGAGAACGTAAAAACGGGGGATATAGCAGAATTCAGAATAAATAGTCAAGGGGAATTTGTATACAAAGAACTTCGCCCAGACAAAGATAGACCAAATGCCCTTAGAACTATCTTAAATGTGTTAAACAGTTTTAATAGCCCGGTTGACATAAATGACCTGTATTACTTTTTAAATCTGGGAGAGAGTTCTACAAGAGATCATGTTGAAAAGGTTCTAAAGTATTCTACTAGAACTAATCTTCTTAGGTGTATTTCAACTTCCAATAAACTGGAAATGTTAAATGAAACCGATAAGTATAAAATACAGAATCAAATTAATAAAATAGGACAAATAAAAGACCTAGAGATTGAGATGCGCCTAGGAAAAATAGATGGAAATTTTAAGCCAAACATCGGTGAAGATGTATTCACAAAAATTATTCAAACCGCAGATAAATATGAACTAGTAAAAGAAGTTGAAGATTTTGTAGATGTATATTCAAAGGAGTTACCCGGGGTAAGGACTAGATACATATATTCGAATGATTTTCAAAAATTTATACTTCTCGAATCAATAATTAAAGATAGGCATGAAAATATTGATATTGAGATGTCTAAAATATGGGAACATGATATAAGAATATCGGCGTCTACTGAGACTAAGGTACAGAAATACAACACAGACGGAGAAGCTTATCTAAAACAGAGAATTTCTTACACTGATTCAAATAAAGCATTCAGACTTGATTTTACTGTTATATCCGGGGGGAAATTCATAGATAGAAATTTTATAATAAACAAAGCGGCCCGAGAGACTAGGCAATTCGAAATTGAATTACTAAAGAATGATATAAATATAAATGAACTATTTGTGTTTCTTACAGGATTAATTAGTCTGGACTAATTTCACCCCGTCATATTCTAAAATACCATCTTTATATAACCAGTCTAATTCGGAATTAAAATAGTTCGAGTTAATTGGGTTAAAAATAACAAGTAATATGTTTATTGTTTCATAATAATTTTTCATATTCCCTGTTGTGTTTATTTTATCTAGAATTGTTATTTTCCTATTAGGTACAACAAGTCCTTTGCTATCTCTATTAATCTTAATATTATAATAATCTCCTACCTTCAATTCTGACGGTATTTCTCTCTTATTAAATGTATATTGCGTCAAAAAATCTAAACCAATATCCTCGGGTAGTTCTTTACGGTCGTAACCGAATGTTATCGTTTCCTTCTTTTTTGATATAATTTCAAGTATTACAGTGTCTATATAACTTTTATCCCCGTCATATAACACATTCAATCTGGTTTTATTATCTGAAATGAACAGTAATTTATCATATGGGTTTTCTTGTAATATATTATATGCCCCGTCTATAATATTATTATATACATCTGGTATTATCAATAATTCATCTACTATCGTTGATAACATAGGCCCAATATTATATATAGTAGAGTAACGTTCTCTAAATGGTTCATTTACAATAGGACTGTTATAATAGAGAATATCTGTTATTTCATATTGGTTTTTCCCTTGTTCAATATTATAACTTAAATAGCCATCCAGTATAAAAGTATCTTTAAAATCGTTTGATATTTGCGAATCTAATGAATACATATTATCGTTTATATAAAAGTTATTCCCAGGTGATAACACTAGATAAAACCTATGAGAATTACCCCCGATTTTTAATAAAGTAAAAACATCTTCGGTGAGTAATTTTATATTATGGTAAGTAAATGGTTGGGTATTATTATCTATTGTTAACAGGTTAGAAAATGTATCTTTATTAAGCTCATTGAATTTTTCATTCATTTCAGATATAGTGTTTCTTGATATTTTTCCATTTTCATCTATAACCATTTTAAATTTTTTTAAATTTTCATATATACAGGATAATAAAGATTCGCGGTTAAAAGAATTTAAACCTGGGAATACCCTAGAATCTTTTTGAAAATTTTCTCCATTTACCTTTATATCAACACCATCAATCGTCTTAACCATATAGTCGTTTGATTTTTTACTTAATTTCTTAATAATTTTGACTTTTTGAAAGCTATCATTTATTTTTACAATAGCTATAGACCCCGGTGAATTACTATCGGGGACAAGAATCCCGGAACCTTTGTCTATATTTCCTGCAATGTTATATTTATTCCTTTCGCTATCGTTGCCAGGAAATCCGGTCTTTAAATAATTTTTCATCATCTCTATAGAATCCTTTGTTTTAGTTTCACAACACGGATACCATCTTTCATCTTTATCCTGTACTCCCCCCGGTTTCATATATTGATAATTTGGATCTGGGCATGATCCTGTCCAAGAATATGGATCTGGTCTCATACCTTCTTTATAGTTAGAATCTCCAGATTCTCTAGTCCTAGTCCTCCTACATATTTCTCCACTTGGGGCATAACCAGAAACCGTATTATAATTTGCAGCCTGTTTTTCCCCCCCAGACAGTGTTTTCATAACTAAAAGTTCTTCATTGTCGTTAAATAGTTTATTCAATACATATTCTAATGGTGCAAATAGATCAGTTGTTATATCTGTACTTCCCCTCCCGCACAATCCGTTATCTATCTGTTTTGTGCTACACCTAGAAATATTTAACATAACAGCGCCAAATTTATTAATTATCGCCGTTAATTTTAGACCATCTTTTGGTATTGTTATTAATTTAATGTACTCTTTAGACATAACCTCATGTCTTGACATTCTCCCCATTGAATATTCCCACTCTATTATTTTAATCCCATTGAAATTAATAATGGGCGTCGTCTTATCTTTTGCTAATTGTATAGTGGTGTTTCGAGGATTTTCTATTATTTTACCTGATGTATCATATGGTGTAATAAAATTATCCAATTCTTCAAAATTAACCTGAGATACTCCTTTTACTATCTTATTCAATGAAAACTGACCTGAAGCTGAATGAATAAATGAGTATTTAGGTATCATTTTATATTCATCTTCTCCGGTTATTTCTCGTAAGTTAGACCTATTCACCGCCCCAGATGATTCGATTCGTTCAATTAATTCGTTTATGACTATATCTCTTTCAGACGTGTCTGAATTAACGTTTATTAAGTTAATCAGTCCATTTTTACTTACCCTCAATGATGTTTTATGATTGTCTTCTTCGTGGAAAATTATGAGGTTATTTAAAAATTGTGTCGTTGTCGTTTTCTTCGCCAGTTTAGTTGGACCCCTTTTTTTATATATCCCAAAGAATGAAATCGTTGTCATTTTATCTTTATTATTCTGGATGTCAATTGAGCCATTTATTATTTCTATGTCTGACGGTAACGATAATATGTCATTTAAAATATCAATAGTTACCTTTTTATTTTCAAATGCCTCTTTGATATATAAATAGTCCCCGCTGTATGTGTTATTTTTTAATATATAGGTATCAAAACCTTCTAATGTCAAATAAAGACTTTCTTTTTGCGGAATCTCGCACTCTTCTGTATGATTAAATGGTCCGAATTTCTCGCAATATGAACAATATAATCCATCATCCATGGGACCAACTGGCGGTCTATTGTAATTATTGTTTACCGTTGAGTAACCATAAACATCTTTTTTATATAAACTAAGTTTGTAAAACCCACTGTTTCCCTGATCTAACTTGAAATTGCGCTTAAGAATATCTAGATTTATTACATCAATCGTGGTATCGTATTTATTTATAAACATGTTTATACCATTTATTTTAACAGGGGAATTCATGCAAAATACTAATATTAATAAATATTTTAAATTAGTTATAATTTACTTAAAGTGACATTTTATATAATAATAGTAATAATTGTTATATGTCTACGTGTATTAACAAATTTAACTTTTTATTTGAGGAATTTATAAATAAAATTATTCATATATGCCCAAATAATAAAATAATAAGCTATAAAAAAGCATTTTTAATTCTAAAAATGACTTCTCCTTCAACTCCTGTCAGTTTAATGATGTCTGCATGCATGGACTATAAAAGTCAAATAAAAAATAGAGACGAGAATTTTTTTATAAATAATAAAACCGTTAAAGAGTCCGTGAGTAATTTTGCTGGAGATATTGGAATAAAAGATAATTGGAAACAATTCACAGATTTAACTAAGATCGCTATTTGGGATTATATTCAATCTCTTTTCGTTCTAGGAGAAATAGCAATAGCTAATAACCCTAAAGAATTCAAGAAGTTTAGTGGCTTACTATCTTCAAACTATAAACAGGAAATTTCCAATTTAGATGGAGATAATTTTTCGGTGGAGTTTATTTCTAAAATAAATTCTTAAGTATACATTAAATATGACATCATATTGGGTAAGTGATTATTGTTCATTATTTAATTCCTTTTCTATTAATCCTTTAGGTGACGGGGATAAAAATTTTCAATATAACTCGTTAACAAGACTTATAATTGTTGCTACTATCATTGCATCAATAGGTTACCCAGATCAACTTACTACTATAATAGGAGCAGGAGTGTTTTCTCTGATATTATCTATATGTATTTATTTTTTAACACTAAATTCTAGCTCTGCAATTGAGGGGAGAATTATAGACCAAAGTGGAGCTCAGTTTAGCAGAGATGAATATTCCGGGGGGTTAACACAGTATGGAGAAGATATATTAAATGATTATGAAACAAATACTAAAAATTCGTTTTTAATAAATCACCCTAAATTAGACACAGATGATCTAAAAAATAAACATTTTATGGATGGTAATAAAATGCCAAAAATGATAACTAAAGAACTAGTAAAACCCCGTGATATAAATGAGTTTGCACAGCAGGTAATGACAGGGACTGTAAAACAATTAAACTCGATGCAAAATAAGAATATTTCCCCGGTATAAATAATATATTTTCAATAAAAAAATATATTATAATATTAAACTCAATGGTATTCATAAGCGACGATAATACGTTAAATCCTATAATTCGAACTCCAGTAATAGGAAATGCATACGGTGATTACGGGGGTATAGATTATGAACATATGCATTCTGCAACTATCAATGATAACAGACCTAACCCAGTAGTCTCGAAGATAAGTCCAGAATATCTTCCTAAAACCTTTACGACTGACCCTAGGGATGTAGGTAAAAATAGCGAAATTAATAACAGATCGGGGACATTGGGGTTTGAACCTAGACTAGAAGGAATGCTTGACAGGTTTTCCGGTATGGCTTCTAATAAATCCGCCAATACTTATACTATGCTAGATAGTTCAGTAGATGATCCCGATATTGTATATTCGGCAGCGCAACCAATTGGTTCTAATTCAGGACATAATTCCTCTTCATATTCACAGCCATCGCGTTCTATGAGAATATTAGAAAGACCAACAAGAGAGGGCGAAACATTGCCATCTATTTTACAAAATAGAAATGCCCGTGTAGGTGTGCGTAAAGCGGGGATGGGTTAGATTAATTTAATATATATTATATATTGTATAATCTATAAAACTTTCAATGTTTATGCAATCTAGCGTAGGTGCGGTTCAGATTAGAAGAAACAATCAGACGGATAACATATCACTCGTAGAAGTAGAAGTAGATGAAGATACATATTCAAGGAGAGAATATGATATTTATATAGAAGACTTAGTTTCTACTTTAAATCAGGACATGGAGAATTATATGTTTTTAGAGACAGCCCTTATTAACGCAATTAATGAATCTATACAATTGTCCAATGTAAAACCCAAGATAACTGTAGAAAATTTCGAAAAATTAGAAAAATGTAATGATATTACAAACTGTTCTATATGTTTTGAAAACATAAAAGACAATGTTAAACTTAAATGCGGGCATATTTATTGCTCGGTGTGTATAAAAAAATGGCTCACAGAAAGATCAAATACGTGTCCAACGTGTAGGGCAGAAATATAATAGTGAAATAAGTAAAAATGTGTAATTAAATATTTGTATTTCTAATTCAAATTAAAATATTTAATTATAAATAACAATGCTTCCAGTAGTAATATTTATTTTATTATTATCATTTATTGGAATATACATTAATGTTTACAAAACTCCAAATTTAAGCGACCCAGAAATGCGTATGCTTCCTAAGATGTTCCAAACCAATAAAAGACAACTACGAGAAAATTTAGATAGTAATGAAATATCCGCAGACGAAGTTGCCTCGAGACTCGTAGATGAAAAAACGGGGAATAATAATATATACGACGCCGTTGGTAACATGGTAAAAGGCAAAAAAGAATTTAAAAATGAGGGGATGGTCGCAGGAAGAGATAAACTTATAGATACGAATCTAGAAAAATTATCTTCAATCGGAAACAAGCGTCCTTATGCTTGGCACGGTGCGTCGTCTCAGAGAGAGTGGCCTGATAATAAAACTGTTAATGCCGGGCTTCCGTATAACGTATATCACCCATTAGATGTAAACTCATTGAAAGGAATAACATCTACAGACGTTAAAAATAATGATTATAAAATGGTTGGACCGCAGGTAAAATCCGCGGCCGGAGAACAAACGGTTGGGTTTTTTCTTGGAAAAGATAAAACTTACGGAGAGTTAGAAAGAAGTCAGAGTAATAAAGATATTAACCAGGCAATTGCTATAATTAGAAACGCAACATCGAATGAGAATAAACAATTAGTGTCTATAGATGATACAGATAGAGGAAAAATAAATGAGAGATATGGGAAGAAAAATAACAATTCTATAAGCAGATACACAGACCTGAAAATTAAACCAGATATAAATACGTCACTAACCGATAAAGATTTGGATAATATTAGTTCAAAACATATAAATATAGACCCTAATGGTGAATTAATAAGTCAAACATCTAAATTTCTAGATTAAATATAATAAAAACAAATAAAAATGTATTATTATAATAAATGGCGGATTATATTCCTACAGAATGGCAACAGGGGGATACTAAATACTCTAGGGGTGAATATCAAGATGGTGAGGCTAATGTACACAAAGACTTAATCAGAAAAAACGTAGGGAAAACAATTGTAACATATAATGAGGTACATGATAAGGTAAGAACTCTTCCTAAGACAAAATTAATAAAAGACCAGGTAAACAAGGATAGGGGGTTTAAAATTGATAAAACGGGGGCATCTGTTCAAATGAAAATTAAAAACGATCATTTAAACAGTGAAAACACAAGATGGATACCGGGGTATTCAATGGGGACGAAGTTTATTCAGGAGCCCAATAAACATTATAATGAGGTAATTCCTAAAAATAATATTATAAGGTCCCATGTTGAGAGCGAAAAGAAGAAAATTATAAATGGGTTAAGAGGAATAGACGAAATAATACCCAGTAAACAGTTGGATAAGAATCCTTTAATATCGAGTAATAGGGAAATTACTAATTATACGCCAGTTCACTCGATAGTTCAGCCTGTGATACGTGTTTACAATATGCCGTAATTTATTTATTTTTTACTATTGTACATATTTCTTCAAAATTATTTATAAAAGTTTGTTCAAATATAGATCTTAATTTAACAAATGTTTTCTTATTTGTAATGTCTATAGAATATTGTATAGTTTCTAATGACATAAGTTTTACATCTAGGATTTCTAAAAACTTTTTATCGACCTGTATATTTGATAAAAACTTTTTGGTATTACAAAAATTAGTGCGGTACATAGTTGTAAACGGAATTTTTACTATATACATATAATACCTGTGACCAGATGGGGTTGTAGATAGTATACAACGACTTCCCCGAATTAGTCGTTTAATGTCATGTATTTCACCCACTACTCCAAGAGATTCTTCCCATGTTTCTCTTGCTGCGGTATTCTCTGGATCTGATCTGTCTGATAACTCTGATCTTCCCCCGAAATTAGACCATTTTTGATCTCTATCTTTACCTAAAAAAAAATAAGGCGTATTATCTAAAGATTTACAATAAAAAAGAATTCCTGCTCCATATATTATATTATCCATTACATTTATAATGTATTAATTTTAGTTTTATACTGCTTGATTTAAAAGTAAAATTAATACATTATAAATGTAATGGACGACATAATAAAAAATAATAAAATAAATGGGCCGATAAATTTTTTATTTTCACGTTCTCCTGAAAATAAAAAAAATAAAAAGGTTAATTATAACATGAGTGCGAACGTTCCGAGTATTAAGATCGTAACCGATACTACTTCAGCTAGACCTACTGTAAAATTAGATAAATCGCTTAAAATAACAGATATTGATATAGTAAAGAATAGAGACAGTGATGTTGATTCTGTATCGTCTGGGAGCACAATAGAGGCTCAGCAGTCTGAGAATAAAAATAATAAAGTTAGTAGTCTTAAGTCTAAATCTAAATTTAACCCAGATGATTATCAGAATTTCGTTAATAACTCAAAAACAAAAGATAAGAAAATCCAAGATTCCGACGACAGTGATAGTGGTAGCGAAGGATCCCAAGAATCTGGATCAGACGAATATTCTGACACTTCATCCCAGAGTAGTGAAGAAAGTAGCTCTAAAAAAAAGGGTTCTAAGCAGGAAAAACAGCAAATTCTTATGAAATTAGTATCACTTGAGAAGAAAGGTATCGAACTTACTAAGAAATACTCAATGTCGTCTAAATTAGAAGAGTTAAAATTTGAACTTAACTTACACGAGTCTTCTGCAGAAGTTGAAATGAGTATTAAGATGCAGCAAAAGATGTTAATGGCTGCGGTAACCGGATTAGAGTTTGCCAATAAAAGATTTGACCCATTGGGGGCTAAATTAGATGGCTGGTCCGAATCTGTGATGGATAATATCGATGATTATGAAACGGTTTTTGCTAAATTACATGAAAAGTATAAAAGTCGTGCAGATCTCCCACCAGAGTTACAGTTGTTGGTAACGCTAGTTGGCGGGGCATTTATGTTCCATGTAACTAAGACGATGTTCAGTTCTGCGATGCCAAAGGGGTTAAATGATACACAATCATCTGAGATAATGAAGAATATATCATCTGCCATGGCAAACCCGCCACCTCCTCAGGTTTCGAACGTATCTAGTAAGGAAATATCGGGACCGTCTCTAAATTTATCTAATTTTTTCCAGAAAACAGATGATGTATCTTCGGTTGGAACAGTTGAGACATCTAGAGAAGTAACTATAAACCAAAAAGGTAAAAGAGCGATAAATTTATAAATATATTTTAAATTAAAAAAAAAAATATATTTATATTAAATAAAATGAAAGACGATAACGTAAAGATTTTGGGAGCCGTGGCCATATGCGTTTTATTATACCTACTGATGAAAAAAAATAAGGCAAAAACCCACCCCGTAGCCACTTCACCCCTCGCGGCACCTGGCCCACCTTCTCAGGGCGTGTCGCCCCGCATGTCCGCCAAAAACGCTATGATGACAATGATCGAGGACACATTTGGAATCTCGGCTAGAATTATGGAACCAAATGAAGACACTCATATTCTTGTTGGTAGGTTTGATAGTTGCCCGGCGGGTACAACCCTAGCGCCGCAGAATAGCCCTACCGACCGCACTGGCAGTTGCCATGTTACATGCGGTGGCGGCGGGTGGTGCGGTGACGAGAAGGGTATGAGAGGAGCTGCGCCTAATGAAAAGAAGTTGCAGAAGTGCTGCATTAAAAAAAATTAAATTAAACTAAATTCGTTACATTACATTCATTAAATTACATTACATTAATTTTAAAATAAAAATATATATTTATTTTAAATAACAATGGTATTATATTATTCAAAATCTGTAAATAATGTTTCTAGAAAAAATCCTTATATTCCAGAGGAAGTTATCACGGAGGCCCAGGATTTATCAATGTTGGCAGCATTGTCGGATATATCGAGTAATGCAAGTATGAGATTTAGTAATTATTACACCGGCCGCGAAAATAACGAAATTGAAAATGAAATTGAAAATGAAACGAATTTGCCGCCACTTAGCTCTCTGCCCCCGCCCCCATCGCCGATGGATTTGTCGACCCCGATACCTATGAATATACCTGTTGACACTACACAGAGTGAAAAAATTGGTAGTAATATTAACAAGGCTAGATACGATATTATAATGAAGAGGTTAGATAAACTAGAAGATTATTTATTAATTTTATTAGTGATTATGGCAATTATTGCATTTAAACTATTTAATTAAAAATAAACTATCTTAGAACTAAGATTAGTTAACGTATATCTACTATTATTATAGAACGATTTTCTAAATTCCTCTATAGTTAAAGCCCCGCCATAATCCTTTAAATTTAAAATACTAGGAGCAGCCCTTATCTGAAAATCATAACCCATTAATTTTCTATAAAATTGACCTATAATATAAGATTTGTGTTGAAAAATCTTATCGTTTAAGGAATATGATTTAACGCAATTAGGAGAACAAAAATTGCCAAACAATTTATATCTTTTAAGTTTTTCACAATAATCTATAGGTAAATAAAATGGTTTCCATTCAAAACAGTGATGACAATTATAACATTTTAAGTCTTTTTTCACATCTTTTATTTTATTAGTATTATAAAGAGTTACTTTTTTGGACATATCCTCTTTATAATAACATGAATCTTCTTCGTCGCTTGATATAGTTATTTCACACTCTGTATTTTTATTAGTAATAAAAAAATCGCATATAGACTTATCTACAACCTCTTTATCGTGAACCTCTATAAACATGTTCCCAAATTTAAGATTATTGGTTTTGTATTGCGTGTTATTAATTTTTTCACCTGATGTGTCTACCTGTTTCTCTTCATTATCTTCTATGTAATTATTTTTAAATGGGGTAGTTTCCCATTTTTTCTTTCTTCCACGTTTTTTAGGGGCAGATTCAACTAACGGGGGTAAATCTTTTAATACATTTTTCTTAGATTTACTCGGTTTCTTATTAATTGTTTCTGACATTTATAAATAAATTTAAAGAACCTTTATATATATTATCAAATGTGGTTTCTATTCGGACTTTCTACACTATGGATTTTATCTCTGTTAACGACTAAAACTGTTAAGGCTATTACGGAATACCAAACTTCTTCACCTAAAACCATGGAATATAGTGCACCTAGGGTAGATGATGAATATATATTATTGTGTTACGTTATTAACTACGAAGACGGAACCGAAGAAGTACTGGGAGAAACTACAGACGAAGACATTGAAGATATGGATGAAATTAAAAAAATCGATAATATTCTAATCAAATATATGTTTAACGGTAAATTCATGCAATATGTAACACGTACATTAGATATTCAATTCCCTATTTACAGTTTTAATGTAGAACCTGAGACGTTTCCTTACTATCCAGATATTATGTTTATGAATGATATAGATGTAACAGATTACGTTAGACCATTTCTCGGCCCTCTATGTAATTTCTATTCAGACAGGGAAGAACCTGTTAAATTAACGGATGCACTAAAAACCCACCCTAAATTTAAGGAGTTTAACTTTGAGGAGGGTACATTTAAAATGATTTCAAATAAAACACCCCTTAATGTCCGAAAACTAATTACAAAAAATCTTCCGTGCGAATCACTAGTATGGAAAAGACATGCCGCTGTAGACCCAAGGGATGAACATGAAATCTTAAAGTAAACCCCACGCTATAAACATTAAAAAATCAATATAAACATATAATAGCAGATTAATTATAATGGATGCAACTAGTCAACCTGCTATTATATTCAACTTTAAGACTGTCCAGACTAACGCGATTCGAGTATTATTCGAGTCTTTAAAAAATATTCTATCAGACGTAAATTTTAAAGCAGATTCAACTGGTATTAAATTGACCGCAGTAGACGGTACAACTACTGCAATAGTTAATCTATTCTTACATTCAGAAAAATTTGAAGAATATATATGCACGGATTCTATAAATATAGGATTAAATTTAGCCTCTGTGTTTAAAATTTTGAAAGGTATTAAGAACACAGATACTATCTCATTTACAATTTTTCAAAATGATACAAATAATATGGTACTAACATCTCAAAATAGCGATAAGAGGGCCATAATCAGGAGTAAGATAAAGTTATTAGACATGGATGAAAAAATATACAGCATTCCAGATATTCATTTTGATTCTTATATAACAATGCCATCTACAGATTTTCAGACTTATATATCAGATTTATCAAACATTTCAACAGAAATAGAAATAAAGTCCAGTTCAAATAATATGACGATGACGGCTAAGGGAGATTTTGCAGAGCAGAGCATTACAATAAACGAAACTAACGATAAAATACCCAATAATGTAAATGAACACTCGGGTATTTTTAATATCAAATATATTCAATTATTTACAAAATCTACAAATTTGTGTGGAACAGTTGAAATTTACTTAAAATCTAACTATCCATTAACTGTTTTGTATAATGTTGCAAATCTCGGGGTTCTTAAATACTGTTTGGCTCCAAAATAATAACAGGTTCTTTATAGCAATTTAAAGATTTTAGTTTATAATACAATATTAATGCCAGGTCTTTGACTCTTTTATACATTGTTTTGTACAATTGTGTATTTTTAAGGAGTTGAATAGCGAGATTTAATTGTTTTTCGTCTAATTGAGTATTAAATTTTTTAGTCAATATCTCGTATACGCTCAGGATTATTATTTTTTCCAGCGTTCCTGATGTAAAATTATTCATTAATTTTTTATTATTGTGTAAAAATGTCATCACATTGAGTATGAGTGGTAAATAGTCTATCTTTCCATCCTCAAATTCGTCTTCAACTATATCTAAGAGTCCATTTAAAACTAGTATATTTATCAATTTAGAATAATACTCGTTTTGTCTTAATTTTAAAACATCTTCTATAAAACTTTTCATTTAAATATATTGTATATTATTAAATTATATTTAAATGAATTATAAGTTGTTACACGGGGTTGTTTTCTCATTTATAATAACCGCGGCATTTGATCTAGCATTGAATTTATTACCACCTAATTTAGGTGGCGCAACCGAAATCAGGGAATATTTTAATCAGCATACACCATTGGCTGCAGCTCTCATAGCGGGTTTTGTAGGAGCTTTAACATTTGTTATTATTTACGGAGTTTATTCCGACGTTCCATCTTTTAACGCATATAATATGGCAGTTATATTTTCTATTAGTGCGTTAGTTGGAATTCCAATGAGATATTCTGGAATTTTTCCTCATCTAGATAAATATTATTATCAGGTTATGCCTAGAATACAATCATTTCTAGCAGATGGCTTCTCTGGTCTTATGGTGACTATTGTTTATTATTTATTATTGGGTAAAATTAACCCTGTTAATGCATTTACATATGCATTACCCATACTAATTACATTTATGCATGGCAGCAAAGTAATTAATTTAATTAAATAAATTAAATTAAATTGTATATAATATACAATAAGATGAAAAGAATACAATCATTCGTAAGCTCTGGTAATTGTAGGGCTGTTGTTCTATTAGTTTTTCTTTTAGGAGTTCACACTTATATGAAAATAAAAGAATACACCATGGAAATGAAAATGCTTAAAAATGCTGAAATGATATATTAGATTTAATTTTAAAAAAATATATTATGCTATAATTAATTATAACAAAAAATGGTGGTATTTGTGGCACCAGTTGCAATAGGGGCTGCGAAAATGGCAGCGGCTAAGCTCGCGGCAGGCGGTGCGGCTAAGCTAGCGGCGGGTTCGGCTGCGAAAGTGGCAGCGGGTTCGGCTGCGAAGATGGCGGCGAGGCAGGCGGTGATGAGTAATATGTTAAAGACACCCACGGCTGATGGTAGTACTATTGGGCAAAAAGGATTCAATTACATCGGGATCGGGATCGGGGTGTTTCTGTTCATCCTAGCGCTTGGAGGTGTTTACTGGCTGATGTTTAAGAAGAACTCGAAGTACAGTAGTAGGAAACTAGCACCGGAGAAAGTTATGAATATATCTAGAAGAGAACATGGCGCCGCCGAACACCGGGAGTATATGTTTAAGAAGAGTCACAGGAATAGTTACATGAAAGAAAGGTCTACCGCAATGGGGCCAGGAGGGCAGTCTGCTACAGAACTTGGAGGCTTTTTCGGGATGAAAGCCCCCGGAGCGGTTTTAGGTCAGGCACCTATGGGAGCTCCTATCAAACCCCCAGTTATTGGTAATACAATCTCGGCTGAACCCAGAATGTCCGCCGGGGGCGTACTTATAGACACTGCAGCCGAAGAGGAATTAGAACACGAGATGCAAACTGAGTTAGAAAATAAAACTGCTCAAAGAATTTCAAAGAGAGCTCGTTCAAATAAGGTGCTCGGAGAAAATAACACAGGTCATTCAGAACAGATAAGCGAATTAATCGCTAGCACTACATTAGCATCTGGGAACGATTTCTTAAGGCCTTTTGGACAAAATTCTGCGAGATATTCTGGGCGCAATGTTAACACTCGGTATATTGAACCACTTTTTAAAGATGATGTCCCAAACATGAATTAAATTTAAATATCGCGAAGTAAATAATTGTCCTTTAATACACTTGTTTCTTCTTCACAAACGTTAGATTTTACAATGAATTTTTTTAATTTATAAAATGATAGTCTTTTTTTATTCCAATTATTGAATATACTAATACTATCATTTATGTCTATGACGAGAGGAGTGTTTTTATTTTTTTTTCTAAGTATTCTCCCAATAGCCTGTTCAATATTACATTTTGGAGATGCAAGGAGTAATGTATCAAGATCAGGATTATCATAACCCTCTGACGCCATTTGATAAGTTGCTATTATAATTTTACGAGTATTTGACAGTTGTAACTGCTCTTTTTTCATTCCGCCATAATAAAGTCCGACAGAGTAATTTTCACTATTTAATACATTCATAAGTTTATTGCAGTGAGCTTTCCTATCAGATAATACAAGTATCTTTCTATCGTTTGAAACACATTCCCTTATCAAGCTTAATATAAAAATATCGCGGTCATTATTTTCTGTTACATTAGTTATGCTCGCCGCACTATTAACTTTTCCATTCGGTAAGTATTTAATAGTGTTTTCCGGGTACTCGTAGAATTTATAGATATCTATCTTAGGTTCTATGATAAGTAGTTCAATATTTACAGCAATGTCTCCCAAAAACCAATTTAACGTATGTTCAAGTTTATCAGCTCTCTTAATTGTTGCAGTTAGTCCTAAATTGTATTTTGAACCTATCTTATAGAATACGTTTGAAAATACTTTAGAACAGTAATGATGAGTTTCATCATAAATCGAAAACGAAAAATTATCGAATGCATCACGTGGGTATTCTTTCATCGATATACTTTGAATCATTCCGATACATATGTCCGGTAATGTATTAAATGTTTTCCCTTGTATTATACCGGGGGTTATTCCTAGAAATTTTATTATTTGTTCTTTCCATTGTTCTAGAAGGGTTTCTTTGTTAACTAAAATAAGTGTTTTTACACCAATTAGAGAAGCTATATAAAGTGCTGCGAATGTTTTCCCCCACCCTGTATATAAACACGCCAAACACGAATCGTTTATAGTGAGTTCTTTGTGTATAGTCTCTATTGCGTCAACCTGATAAGACCTGGGCTTCCCGTTTATTTTAATATCGCAATAATTAACATCATTTTCAATAAGTGTACCCCCGGACGAGAAATGCTTGGGTGTATAAATAAAATTATTCTCTATTTTGTAGAGTGCATATTTTATCGGTACAGGGGAGCCTGGCATAAATGGAGTAACAGTTAGTTTTTTCTTTAATTCATTGTTTTCTGGGTATTTTCTCCCTTTCATTTAAATATCTATTTTTTTAAACTTTAAATATATTACTTAATATAAACATGTTCTCAACTAAACCCGAGTTTATTAAAATATCCTTGGCAGCCGCAATAATTGGGGCCCTATTGAACGTAACACTTTCTTTTATTGTCATGCCATTCGCGACGGAGGATCAAATTTCTCCCCCCAGTGGCGCAGCAAACCTGCCGTATTATTCGCAATTAATTCACATGCTTGTTCACCATAATCAGGTTCCAATTACTAGCAGTCTTATAGTTTTTATTGTTGCATTTCTATCTACTAATCTCTCTCTCTCATTATAGACATAAATACACAATTACCTTATTATTATAATTACATAAAGATATATTTGATTATAATAATAATGGATTGCAATTGCAATTTAATGGGATTTTCATATCTAATGATAGAAAAAACCCGCGGAAAATTTCAAAAAGTCCGTATTACTAAATGCAATATATTACCCATAGATGGTAAAAAGAAAAAGAAATGCGATTTTTATAATAAAGAAATTGTATCTACAGATGTTTATTGTAAAAAAAATGTAATAATCCGATTTAAGCCAGAGATTATTCTAAACAAAGATACATCAGACGAAGCTTATCGTAAAAATATAACATGGAATATACATTTATGCATTATTTCTTCTATTAGTCCTATTCTAAATAAGAGTAAATATTATGAAATGATAAATTACAACCTACGAAAATTAAATTATAAACCATTCTTCGAACAAACAGAAACTTTAGATGAACTTATAAATCGCCTAAAGTTTCCACCGGATAATATTCAAAAACATAGAGAATTATATACATCTAAAATTGCAACAGGATTAAGGAAATTTGCAACTGAAGAAACTGCGGAATCTACAAATTTTTACACGGGACAATATAAATCGGGTGAAGAAAGCAATGATTCTGAAACCGAATCTGTGAAAGATACTACATTTGATGTAGAACTTTATGACTCATGCGAAGACGATAATAATTACGACGACGAGGCGTTCAGTGATTAAAAATATTATATTAACAGTTTATAAATGATATCATCTATTTTAGATAAAGATACCCGAGAAGAGCTTAAAAAAACACTCGATGTTGTAATACTCCCTATTAAAATTTATTGTATAATGTTATTGCTTCTTTTTCTGGTAGTAATATTTCAACTTCATTTAATAAGTCGGGATCTGAAAAAATAAACAATTTAAGAGAATAGGATATAAAAGTTTAATAATTTTAATGCTGGCGGTAACCGACGAGGAGATTCAATTTTTTAAAAATGACGTTACAGAATTTAGCAATATAGAAAAACAAATTCATGACCTTAAAAGTAAAATAAAGCCATATCAGGATAAAATAAAGGAGCTTACTAAGATTAAGCTTACTAAAAAGGAAGATGTACTTAACTTCATGGATTCAAATAGGCTAGATATGTGTAATACCGATAATGCGTCTTATGAAATGAAGGAGTCTAAGAGTACTAAGACTATCTCAAAAGCCGACGTTTATGATAGAATGTATAAATTCTTCTCAGAAGAACAAGATAAAGTAAAAGATATGTCGGTTGACGATAAAGCTAAATATCTACATAATTATGTATATGTAGAGGGACGAGAAGTTACTAATGTAAAAACTCTAAAAGCGAAATAAAGCAGAGTCTTCTATCAATTCATCCGGGTCTGAACTATAATACAGCTCGTTTTCTTCTATATTTATTTTTAAAATAATTTTCATATAAGATTCTATTGTAAAGTTAACAACGAACGAATTTTCATCTATTTTAATAAGTAAAATGTCCCCGTAAAATTTATCTTGAGTAAACGGGAGTACGCTCACATTTGCATCTATATTTAGATCTTTGTTATATAATATTATATAATTGTCATATGTATTATAATAATTATACAATTGAAACCATTCTAGTTTAAATGAATCTTTAACGGTTTTAAATTTAAATTCAGATATTTCGCCGTTTGCTTTTAAAAGAAGCCCTGTCTTCATTATTATATATATAAATATTTATTTTTCACGGGTTTTAACGTGTATAATTATCAAGTAATATATTTAATGAAAAATTTACTTAAAAAAATATATTATATAAGGTTATAATAACCGATGTCTATATTTGAAACAAATCGCGTCTGGAATAATGACGTCAAGGATAAAATTAAAAATGCAGATAAAGATGACATCTTGAATTACTTTGAAGCATTAAACAACAAATGGACCATTAAGTCTACAAATATGGGAGATATAATCAGTGGATGTTATGACTCTCTAAATCTTAACAGTCTAGAAAACATAGATATCGGTATTCTTAAGCTTGAATTACAAAAAGCTATTTACGAAACAACACTAGTTCATACAAAATTTAAAAGACTTATCCCGGAATATGAAGATTATGCAGTGAGATGGAATACAATATACGAAGTTATATTTTACGGCGAGAGGTTAATCCGCGATGTATATTTACTACACAAGACTACAGACCCTAATCACGATTCGTTGTGTAACGAAGACCCTGATATTATTTCTAAATATAGTAGATTTACAGATGAATCTAAAAAAACTCCATATCAATGTCTTCTTTTGTATATGATTGAACAGTTTTCAGAGGACGGGTTTTCAAAATTCGGAGGAAATCTATATAGACCTTTTCTAAAGAATGGCAATAACACTCATGCATGGAAGAAACACTGTACCCTTAAAGAGTATCTATACCAGAGAAGTGATCATAAGTTGAATTTTAATCAGTGGAAAAATGCAACATCTAACGCCGGTAATATTAATTCTGCTGAAAAATACTTCAGTGAGTTTATGGGACCAGAACTTCCAGAACTAAAGAAGGATCGCCACTTGTTTGCATTTAAGAATGGTAATTATATCACAAAGTATAATACAGCGGATGACGGGGATACTCCTTATTATACAGATGTATTTGTGCCATATGGAGAAAAACACCCATATATAACCAATTTTTCAGTTGCCGCTAAATATCACGATCAAGTGTTTAATAATTATGAACACCTGGACGACTGGTTTAAAATCATTGAATATTGCCCGACATTTAAAAGTCTACTAGATTATCAGGAACTCCCAGAGGATGTTCAGAAATGGCTATGCGTATTTATGGGCAGGAAGTGTTTTAAGATAGGGGATCAGGATAATTGGCAGTGTCTATTGTATCTGCTCGGACAGGCGGGGACTGGGAAAAGTACCGTTCTTATGAAAATTCTTCAGAAGTGGTATGACGAGGAGGATGTAGGTATTATTTCTAATAATATCGATACCAAGTTCGGTATTAAACCACACGTAAATAAATTTATGGTTCTAGCACCTGAGATTTCTGAAAATTTCAAAATGGAACAAACAGATTGGCAGCTTCTGGTAGAGGGCGGTAGAAATACTTATTCGGAGAAGTATAAAAATGATGAAACAATCGATTGGACCCTTCATATGACAATGGGAGGAAATAAGATTATGAGGTATAAAAACAATTCAGAAAGTGTATCTAGAAGAACGGTTGTAGTTAATTTCTGGAAAAAGGTTGTAAAAACAGACACGGCAATTGATAAAAAGCTGGCCAAAGAGATGCCGGCTATTATGAAATTGTGCATTTCTGCATATTATTCGGCTGTTCGAGAACACGGTGCCAAAGGAATTTGGGATATCCTACCAAGATATTTCCATGAAAACAAGGAAGATATGGAACAGACAACTAACGCTCTTCAGAATTTTCTCAAGTCTGGTAAGATTACATACGGAGATAAATTCTATGTCCCGGCAAAGGTATTCTGTCAGGAATTTAATGAACACATTAGAGAAAATAATCTGGCAAAAGAGCAGTTTACCAAGGATTATTATGGAGGTATTTTCACTAACAATGGAATTAAAGTTCTTCAACAGGGGAGCAAAGAATATCCCAGGGGTTCTGGAATTATCTTAAAAAGAACCATGTTCTTTAAAGGTATTGACGTCGTAAGCGACGATAATAATGAAGAAGACCCCGAATAAATTTAATTTACGTTAATATTATACAATTATATTGTTGTAATAGTATTAAAATGCCGAAAGAAGTACCTCAAATTGCAACCGATGCAGTTAAGCCCGCCATTAATATGTCGATTATATATATAGCAATTATTATATGTATAGTTATTGTTGGGTCATATTTTATGTACATGGTTTATAAAAAATTAAAGACACTAAACGACGATATCGTCGAAGTTAGTAAGAAAAATAATACGTTAGACACAATGGTTGGAGAAACCAAAAAATACATGGATACAGTGAATCATACTATGCAAATGTTAAAAAATAAAAACACGGAGGAAGATAAAGATTCTAACTGGGGAACCCCAGTTGGTACTGGACATGCTGAAAAAATGTTTTTAGATAAAGAAAACGATAAACTCCCGGATCTAGAGGATATAACAGAGGATATAACAGAGGATGTGCCTGACCTACAGGACCAAGATTAATAACTTAGAATACATTCAGAATTTAACATAGTAAGTTTTTTTACATTTTCATATTCGTCATTACATACGTATAAATTCCAGTTAATTTTATCTAAAACATGATTTTCAAGAGGTCCAGAACCTGAAATTTGAAAGTCACATATAAACTTATTAGATAAAATTAAACATGTTTCTATTAAATCTTTTATATTATTTTTATTAATATTGTTAGTATTTTTTTTATATCTTTTCAGGTATATAAGTGTTAGTATTATACTTTCCTTTTCAAAAATATTATTTGTATCAAAAAACTGATTAATCATTGTATAAATTCCTTTAGTATTCTTATCATTTTTTATAGAAACATCTATTATATTATTTATTTGTGACATAGTTAACATAATATAATTTGTTAATATAAGATGTCATTATTATTTTCCAGTATTTGAAGTAAAAATGTAAATGCCTCCCTGTATAATTTTATATCATTGCCACCAGTTAATATAATACTACCCGGTCTAAAAATAGCAGCCGTCAATTTAGAACCCGAATTCTCGTCTTCCACTTTTAAATTTATACCTGGATATTTGCTTGGATTATAAGAATATCTTTTTATATAACCTCCTGGATTGGAATCCAAATAAGAACATAATATTTTTTGTTTTATATTTTTTGATATTTTAAAGTCTGAATTAATCATGCATATTCTAAGTTTTGTTATCGAGGCCTCCTCTGGTATTAAAAACGCTGAAATGTATTTTAATCTCCTCATTAACTTTCTCGCTGCGTAGGCCGCTGACATAACATTTAATACCCCCGCGAACTGAATATTCCCATTTTTAAAAATTTTTATAGATATTTTTTTTTTATTTTGATATTTTACTGTCATATATGAATTAATACAATTGTAAAATATTTTTTTCTCGGGGTGGTTTAGATAAAAATCCCTGTATAATTGTAAATTTATTACAGAATTAAAACTACAACATATAGTCATTGTAGATATAGTCCAGCACTTAATAATATTAATCGTCCCACATTGATCTACACTATGTAATTCATCGTATTCGTCGGAAAATGTTTTAAACATTGGATGACATATACACCCATCGTATTTGTCTTTTGGGTTGCATATATTGCACATCGTTTATATCTCTTTATATCATACTCCCTTTATATGTGTATTTTTTTGCAATATTATACACTTATAAAATTTTTTAAGTAGTTTATTATAATGCGTGTATTGTTATTATTATTCTTGATGCCATTGATACACGAAGATATAATCATATTACAATCTGTTCTACTATGTTTTTTTAGTAAAAACCGAATGTAATAAATAATTCTTGGAAGAATATTACTATATAACTCATTCATATTTAAATCTACCATGTTATTCAATTCTGTTACTATGTCGTATACACAGAATGTTATTATACTTAATTCTATATTTTTTAGCATAGTTGGAGATATTATAGTTTTTCTAGTATTCTGACCATGATAGTATAATATTAGTTCATTTATTTCATTTAATTTTTTATCTGTTATATTTGCGCGAGTACATGGATCTCGAAAATCTCTACATTTATTTAAGTATTTTATAAATGTTACAAAATCATAATAAAAAAAGAATGTCCCTAACTTAATTGATATAAACGGATAGGCAATCTTTTCATGGGAAATTGGGCATGAATCGTTTTTCATTAAGCCTTTTCTAAATCTCCTCTGGATGTATGTAGCAGTTTTATGACTGTTTAATTTATTTATAATTTGATATTTATTACACTTACTTACAAATTTAATTCCATTTATCTTACATAATACTTTAAGTTTTTTACATGTTAGAAGTGAATTAAATTTAATTAACATTTAATATAAAATAACTGTTTTATATTTTTAAATTGTTTAAAAGAATAATTCATTTATGTTAATATATATTATGGTTGCGTTTAGACTTTCTAAAAAAAACGCACATAGCGACTCTAGAATGTCTATATCCGCTAAACACGAAGAAACTATACAAGAATTAGATAATGAATATAATAATTTATCTAAATACAATAAAGAACTATCTTTACTTACCAAAATGAGAGATTCTAACGCACCGAATAATAACATTAATAATATATCAGAATTAAACGATAAGATCCGTGATCTAACCGAAAAAATAAGAGCGGTGAAATCTTGTGAACATTTAACAGACTATTTATTTAATTCAATAGAATTTGTTAAAAACATAGACTGTCTTGAATTTACAGAAGGTGGCGACAAAAAAGACGACGGAATTTTTAAATATGTGACGGTTGATCTAGAAAAAAAACACGAGAATAATTATAAAATGTATATGAAAAAATGTTTCCCTAAAGAAAATAATCATATAGAATACTCATATCAATTTATATGTAAAAACTGCGGAAGTAATACATTCCAAGACACGGCTTCCGGAGTAAATATATGTTACGATTGTGGTCTAACAGATGTAAATTCAGTATCTTCAACACCTGAATGGAATGTCTCTGAAACTCATGAATTTGTAAAGCCTTATAGTTACAAGAGAACTAATCATTTCAAAGAATGGATAACACAGATACAAGGAAGGGAGGGTACTCATATACCAGAGGATGTTATATGTTTAATTATAGCAGAAATCAAAAAAGAACGATTAACCGATAAAAATTCAATAACGTATTATAAAATAAAAGAATTTCTTAAAAAATTAAAATTAAACAAGTATTATGAACATATCCCTAATATAATTCATCGAATAACGGGAAATAAACAGTTGATTATTTCACAGGAATTACAAGACAAATTACTTGATATGTTTAACAAAATACAAGATCCTTTCGCAAAACACTGCCCGAAGGAAAGAAAAAATTTTTTAAGCTATTCTTACACGTTATATAAATTTTTTGAGCTATTAGATAAAAGAGAATATTTGATTTATTTCCCTCTTCTTAAAAGTAGGGAGAAATTATTTGAACAGGAAAAGATATGGACGCTTATATGTAAAGAACTAGACTGGGCGTTTATTAAATGTATCTAATTTAGTACATGGCGAGCGACGCGGCACCCCCCTTGAACAGGGAGGTTGTCTCACCAACACATGTTATGTTAACCGTGCGTACAACCGCATCCTTGGAGAAGTTCAATACAAGTCTGATGTTATCGAAACGATTAAGGGGTACAGCCGAACCACCATAAGCCTTAGACGCAAGTGGGAGAACATAGAGAGCCTTATTAGACTGATCCACATCTCTTACGTTATTGTCAACTGGGTTATCTAGAGAATTCGATACTAGACCCATTGTTGAGGCAGTGTTTCCGTCTAGAAGCTGAGCGTCAATTGTCCCCGCGAAGGACGCAGAATTGAGCTTGAGCTCTACAGTATCTAAACCACACCCAGGATCACCTGTTACTGTTATAATAAAATGAGAAGCATATAGAGAGAAATGGTCAAGATCGAGGCTATAGTTCTGCTCTAGACCAGACGAGTTGCTCTTGTTTACGTTCTGGGTCATCTTGAGACGCTTAGGAATACCAGATGGCTGAGTTTTCATAGTCTCGCGCTCCTCGTTGCACATAATCATGCAGCGACCATATAACTTACCTGGCTGAATAGAAACCTGCTGAGTTGTGGGTACAACCGAATCGTGGGTACTCGAGAATACCTTCGACAAATCGTCCGTGAAGTAAACCTTAATCTTAACAGACTGATGCGGGGCCGCCGCCATAAGATAACCACCCTCGCAATTCTCGGTGAACCCCTGGAGTTCTGGGGCCATAGTCTTAGTGAGTAAAGGTAGACGAAGGTACATACTTCTTACCTCGCCGACGTTCACAAGCTTTGCCCCACTGGATATAATATGGGAAGCCTTGCTTGATGTCTCGCCACCGGCTCGCTCGGAACTCAGAGGCCGCCCAAGGCATAAAGAGGCGGGGGTGGAGGCTTGTAACGCGCCTGGGGCGATGACTCCGGCATCGTTTCCAT
>CEST01180490.1_pt1 | contig 24445 bp, 20 predicted proteins | sample 326921 | NCBI WGS metagenome assembly CEST01 (sample SAMEA2621509, study PRJEB7988) | marine metagenome | biome: marine biome (ENVO:00000447); feature: surface water layer (ENVO:00002042); material: "saline water (ENVO:00002010), including plankton (ENVO:xxxxxxxx)" | depth 5 m
TTTTTTTTAAGAATTAATCTCATATTTCTTACAAAATAATTTTTTCACCTCCCCATAAATAGGGAGAGAAAAAAACAACCATTTATGGGGATTGACTAGCTTGATTTATTTATTTAATTTTGAAGTGTTGTTTGTAGGTATATTTTTATCGCTAGTAAAATTTCCTACATGCATTATGAATTAAATAACTTATGAAAAGGAAAGAGATTTAACTTTTTTTATCAATTTTATAGTTGATAAAAAAGGTTTTTCTTATATAACTTTTAAATATTTAATATAAAAATACTACCAATTTAAAATCCCAAAATAGTATCATAATAATACTTGGTCTACCTGTTACTTTATCTTTTTATAATACTAGAATTTCTCAAGAATACAGCATTCACAAAGAATAGTTTTCCGTTGTCCCAAAACGAACGAAATAATGGATTATCTACCATATAAATAAGACTCCCATTTCCTTTCCTTTCTTCTCCAAACAATAACGATTCAGGGATATTATTTAAGGCTTTTTTACCTGCAAATCCAGAAATATTAGAAGTGTTGTTCTCGAAGTATGCAATATTGCTACCATTTTGCAAATAGGCATAGCTAGTATTGTTTAATTTTAATGAAAAATAGGCTTCCTCATAACCAAAAGCTAAGGGGTGGGTATAGTCTACCTTGCTTTTAAAAATAGCTCCCGTTATTAAATTGTTAGCTCTTGTTCTTCTTTTATCTTCATAAGGAGTTAAATCTGCAGTCTTCTTTTCTTTGCTCTCTACTGAAGATTTCTTTCTTTTTAATGCAAAACCATCTTTGTCTGCAAAACTGTTTAACGCTGTTCCAATTGCAATTACGGTTCCACCAGCTAGTACAAACTTATTTATCTTTTCTAAACCATCTTTGTTCAAGACATTGCTATAATAACCGTTAGGTATAATTAATACATCATAGGTATCTAAATCTACTCTGTTTATATACTCTGTATCTAAAGCCGTTAAAGGATAGTTTAATTGAGTTTCAAAGAAATGCCAGATCTCACCAAAACTTAACGAAGAAGTTCCTTTACCAGAAATTACAGCTACGTTTTGCTTGTTGATTGGGCGAACACTAGAAGAGCCAAAATCTTTACCAGAACTTACAAAACCTGTTTGCACAGGCGTTAGTATTCTACTTTTTTCATTAGCAATAGAAACTATTTGTTTGTCAAAATATTGAACTGTTTTATTGTCACCACGTAAAATGATTAAACTTCCTTTTGCATAAGACTTTCCTTCTATAGTAAAATCTTTTTCAGAGAAACGAACTCGAATATTTGCTTGAAGTATGGCTGTCAAAAAAGAGGCATCCTCTAAGCTATTCCATTTTGCTAAATAAGCATAAGCATTTTTATCTACTTGATTTTTTGGAGTATCTTCCATGATATCCTTTCTAGAAGGAACTTTAGTTTTAGAAGCTATGGCTTTAAAACCATGTGCATATGGTAGTGACCAAGCAGTGATATCATAGGTTAAAGAATCTGTTAGTTTTGCATTGGGCTCAAACAATACTTTCACCATTTTCCCTTTAGGTTGTTGCGTGTGGATAACTAAATCTTTTGAATTCACGCTCATACGAGAATCTTGCTGGGTATTATAATTATACCCTTTAACAATCCCTTTATTTGTATATTCATAGTCAATTTCATGCTTATCTAACAAGTCAATTAAACGGGCTGTTTTATCTTTATTTTCATTTTTTAAAACATAACTTTTATATATAAAGTTTCCTGTTTCAAAGAATTTTTTAAATTCTGAATTTAATGTAATAGCATTTTTAGATGCTATTTCTACGGTAGATAAACTAGTAGTTTTATGATGTGTAACTCTGTCTACCAAGGTGAGTTCATAACCATGATCTGTATCTACGCCTAATCCTCCCATACCACCTCCAGCTTGCTCATAAGTCATTCCAATAGCACCCATGTAGGTAGGGTAGGTATCACCATAACTAGGATACAATAAATCAAAACTTTCCTTGGTAAAATACAACCATCCGTTTTTATCAAAATATTTTGCATGGTTTTTTCCTATTTGAGTTTGGAAATTGCGTTGCCATTCTGTAATAATTTCATGAAAAGGCTCTGCAGCAGGAGCAAAATAATAAGGGTTGTTAATATATTGTTCATGGAAATCTACATGAACATGCGGCATCCATTTATTGTAAATACGCAATCGTTGAGATGTTTCTATTTGTGTGGCCCATGCCCAATCTCTATTTAAATCAAATAAATAATGATTTGCTCTTCCTCCTGGCCAGGGCTCTCTGTGTTCCTTTGCATTCTGATCTGTATTGTACGGCTTACTTTTAACTTGATTGAACCAGTTGGCATATCTATCGCGACCATCTGGATTGATACAAGGATCAATAATAACCAAGGTGTTTTCTAATTGCTCTTTTTTAGATGTTACCAACTCATACAATGTTTGCATGGAGGCCTCGGTACTAGACGCTTCATTACCATGTACATTATAACTTAACCAGACAATGGCAATATCATTACTACTTGCTGGTTTTAAGCCAATTTGACCTAGGTTGTTTAGTCGTATTAGCTCTATATTTTCAATATTTTTTTTAGAAGAAATATAGCTTATATACAAAGGTCTGTGCTCATTTGTTTCTCCATATTTTTCTAATAAAACATTGTCTAATTTAGAACTCACATAAGAAAAGTAATCAACTACTTTATGATGTCGTGTAAATTGTGTTCCTAATTCATACCCCAGAAATTCTTTTGGAGATTTAATGTTTTGAGAAAAAAGAAACGATGAACATAAAACGGCTACTAGGAATAAAATTCTTAATTTCATAGGACATATAATTGTTTAAAACCAAAAGTAAGAATTTATTTAGAAAAAAAGAGGCTTTAAAATTGTTAGTCCATTCATTTTAAAAAAGCTGACCACAAATTTAGTATTTTTGATAAAAATTTTTAATTGTACTGGTTGCTATCATATCAACCAAGTATTTTTTAATAGCGTCATGTTATAAATTTATGAAGTTTACGCAAATTCCATTTCAGAAAACAGGGTTTTTTTCTAAGACGATGACTGATTATTTAGTTCAGAAAGAATCGATTCAGGAATTCTATCATAATTTTCCAGATATGGAAGGATTTACAGCGCAAATTGAGGAGAAGAAAAACTCATTCCCTTCAGCAACAAGAGAAGAATTAGTAGCTGTTTTACAAGAGCAATATAGCAATGTATCAATATCTGATGCTATCTTAGAAAATATAAATTCATTAAAAAACCAAGATACCTTTACAATTACAACAGGTCATCAATTAAACTTATTTACAGGACCTTTATACTTTTTATATAAGATTATTTCTGCCATTAATTTATCTGAAGAATTAGCAGAAAAATTTCCATCACAACATTTCGTTCCGGTGTATTGGATGGCAACAGAAGATCACGATTTTGAAGAAATTAATTATTTTAATTTCAAAGGAAAAAAAGTGAAGTGGAATAGATCTGATGGTGGAGCAGTAGGGCGATTTTCTTTAGATGGCTTACAAGATGTTTTTGCTAGTTTTTCTGATCAATTAGGTGATTCTATCAATGCAGTATATTTATCTCAACTTTTTAAAAAAGCATATCTAGAGCATTCTAACCTATCTCAGGCTACCCGTTACATCGCTAATGAATTATTTAAAGACTATGGTTTGGTTATTTTAGATGCAGATGACCAACGATTAAAAAAAATATTTACTCCCATAATGAAGGATGAGTTAATGCATCAAAGGTCATTTAAGGCAGTTTCTAAAACTATTACAAGTTTAAAGAAAGAATATCAAATACAGGTAAATCCAAGAGAAATTAATTTATTTTATGTAACAGAAAATTCTCGAGAGCGTATTATAGAAGAGGCTGGGCAGTACCGAGTTTATGACACCGATATTATTTTTTCTAAAGATGAGATTTTTAACGAGTTAGAAAATCACAGTGAACGATTTAGTCCAAACGTGATAATGAGGCCAGTATATCAAGAATTAATTTTACCAAACCTCTGTTATATAGGAGGTGGAGGTGAAATAGCTTACTGGTTGCAATTAAAAGCTTATTTTGAAACGATACATGTTCCTTTTCCAATACTTTTGCTGAGGAACTCAGTACAAATTGTATCTAATAAGCAGGTTAAGAAGTTACATGCTTTAAATATTTCTTATGAAGAGATATTTATGAAGCAACACCTTTTAATCGCTAAAAAAGTACAAGAAAATTCAGACATTCAATTTAGTTTTGCAGATGCTACAGAATTGTTAATACAACAATTTTTAGCATTGAGAAGAATCGCCAATGCTACAGATGTTTCTTTTATAGGAGCAGTAGACGCTCAGCAAAGAAAACAATTAAAAGGCTTAGAGAATTTAGAAAAACGATTGTTACGTGCAGAAAAAAGAAAACAATCTGATGTAACTAACAGAATTACAGAGTTACAAAATCAATTACTACCCAATAAAAGCTTAGAAGAGCGTCAGCGAAATTTTTCTGAGTATTATTTAGAATATGGACATGACTTAATTATCGCATTAAAAGAATCATTAAAACCACTACAACAAGCATTTACTATCTTAGAACTCTAATGAATTTAAAACCGGGATTGCATCCTAGAAACAAGCATAAAAATGGTTATAACTTTGATGTTTTAACCAAGCATAATAAAAACTTAGCCTCTTTTGTAACTAAAAATGACTACGGAACTGTTACCATCGATTTTTCTGATCCAAAAGCTGTTAAAGAATTAAATATTACTTTATTAGAATTTCACTACGGAATAAAAAAATGGATTTTCCCAGATGAAAATTTATGTCCTCCAATTCCTGGTAGAGTAGATTATATACATTATATGTCCGATTTATTAGCGGATTCTAAAATTACAGAGAAGATTACTGTTTTAGATATAGGTACAGGTGCTACTTGTATTTATCCTATATTGGGTGCAAAAGAATATGATTGGAATTTTGTAGCTACAGATATAGAATTAGATTCTTTAGATACAGCACAAGATATTATTGCAGATAATAATCTTGATGCCAAAATCACACTCAGACAACAGTTTAATGAAGCCAATATTTTAATAGGAATTATTGAAAAAGGAGATTCTTTTTCAGCTGTTATTTGCAATCCACCTTTCTATAAATCAGAATTGGAAGCAAAAGGTGCCAATGCAAGAAAATCTAGAAACTTAGGAAATAATGCTGTTCGTAATTTTGCAGGAAATAACAATGAATTGTGGTATCCTGGAGGAGAAAAAGCATTTTTACACAATTATTTGTATCAGAGTTCTTTGTATAAAGAGACCAGTGTTTGGTTTACAAGTCTAGTATCTAAAAAAGAAACCATAGAAAGCCTGCAAAAATCTGGTGAGAAATTGAAGGTAAAAAGTATGAAAATAATACCCATGCACCAAGGAAATAAAGTAACTAGAATTGTTGCTTGGCAGTTTTAATTTTTTTGAATTGACTGTTTGACTTTGGTATCACCAGCAGCCACTTTTTATTTATATATCGTGATGATTTAAAAATAAATTTTTTTATTTAGAATATATAATATTAGTGTAATTTTAAGTAAAAACTATGTCGTTGATTTCCCATTTTTTACAAATAAAAGATAAGATGCCATATACTAGCATGTGAATAAAAACTAAACAGATAAAGGCATAAAGAGGAACACCAAATATTTGATATGGCCAATAGTAGGTCCAGACCCCTAAATTAATGGTGATTACTTCTCCAAAAGCAGGAACTATTAATGACAACCAAAAAGCTATGATAAGTTTGTTGTTGATTGTTTTATATTTTAAAAAAGTGATCAATTTAGACTCGATGCTGTACAAAAAATAGAGAGCTAACATCCAAGCAAAGGGAAGCCACAAAGGGAGATTTCTTGAAATTTCATGATATTCCCAATACTGATTACTAACACCCCAGTATTCTCCTAAAATTCCTCCAAAACCAGTTAACATCATTCCAATAAGCAATACCCAGTTTTTATTTTCAGGTATAATGATGTTTTTGTAAATAACATATAGAACTTTTAAAAGCAGAATAATAGCAACGATTAAGTCATAAGATTTTAAGAGTCCAATAAAAAAACCAGCAATACAGAGTTTGATGACGGCTTTTAAAATTTCTTTTATAAATCCCGTATGATTTGTGAATAGAATCATCTAGATATTTTAATGGGTAAAAATACCATTCTTTTTGAAGTAGAAAACAAATTTATGTCTTTAAAAGACAGTTGAAGTACTAATGTTTTAAATAACAAAAACCAAAGCTAGCAACTTTGGTTTAGGGGCAATATTCTTTTTCGATACAAAATCCCCACAAAATATAGGTTTTAAAAATATATTTTGATTTAACTTTTTCTCTTTTTTTTATTTACAAAAACAATGCCACAAAAAAAACCGAAAGAATTCCTTCGGTTTTTTTACTTATTTTAAGATTACTGCTTTTTTATAGTAATAAAATTATGCTTTTATAAATGAATAACTTCATCATAAGCATCAGCAACTGCCTCCATAACAGCCTCACTCATTGTTGGGTGTGGGTGAATAGTTTTTAAAACTTCATGTCCAGTAGTTTCTAATTTTCTACCTAACACAGCTTCAGCGATCATATCTGTTACTCCAGCACCAATCATATGGCAACCTAACCATTCTCCATACTTTGCATCAAATATCACCTTTACAAAACCTTCTGGTGTTCCAGCGGCTGTTGCTTTTCCTGAAGCAGAGAAAGGAAATTTTCCAACTTTTAAATCATAACCTCGTTCCCTAGCTTGTTCTTCTGTAAGTCCAACAGATGCAATTTCCGGACTAGCATAAGTACAACCAGGAACATTTCCGTAGTCTATAGCTTCTGAATGTAATCCTGCTATTTTTTCAACACAAGTAATTCCTTCTGCAGAAGCAACATGAGCTAGGGCTGGACCAGGAACTACATCTCCAATGGCATAATAACCTGGGATGTTAGTCTGATACCAGTCATTTACTAATATTTTGTCTCTATCAGTAATAATTCCTACATCTTCTAAGCCAATGTTTTCAATATTTGTTTTAATACCAACGGCTGAAAGTACGATGTCTGCTTCTAGTATTTCTTCTCCTTTTTTAGTTTTTACAGTAGTTTTAACTCCTTTCCCAGAAGTATCTACAGATTCAACTGAAGCATTTGTCATTACTTTAATTCCTGCTTTTTTGAAAGAACGTTCAAATTGTTTTGAGACTTCTTTATCTTCTAAAGGAACTAAATTTGGTAAATATTCTACAATGGTAACATTTGTTCCCATGGCATTGTAAAAGTGAGCAAATTCTACTCCAATAGCACCAGAACCTACAACTATCATTGATGATGGTTGTGAAGCTAAGGTCATCGCTTTTCTGTATCCTATTACCTTTTCTCCATCCTGCGGTAAGTTTGGTAATTCTCTAGAACGGGCTCCTGTTGCTATAATAATATGATCAGCACTATAGTCTGTTAAGGATCCATCAGCACTAGTTACTGTGATTTTTTTTCCAGTTTTCAACTTTCCAAAACCATCAATAATATCAATCTTATTTTTTTTCATTAAGAATTGAACTCCTTTGCTCATTCCATTTGCTATGTTTCTACTTCTCGTTACCACTGCGGTAAAATCTTTATCAATAGATTCAGCTTTTAAACCATATTGATCTACATGTTTTAAATAGTCATATACTTGCGCACTTTTTAACAATGCTTTCGTTGGAATACACCCCCAATTTAAACAAACACCCCCTAAACTTTCTTTTTCTACTATGGCAGTTTTAAAACCTAATTGAGAAGCTCTAATAGCAGTAACATATCCTCCAGGACCACTACCTACAATGATAATATCGTATTTCATTTTTTCATTTTTTATTGGTGATTAAACGGAGTCTAAATCACATTCTAAAATTGATTAACGTGTCTTTAACTCCACCAAGACACCGAATGTTACATCCTATTTGGAACCTGAATCCCTAACAAACCGAATGCAGATTCTATAACATTGGCAACCTTACTTGCCAATTGAACTCGTATTATTTTTTTAGTTTCATTTATCTCACCTAAAATAGATACATTCTGATAAAATGAATTAAATTCTTTCACTAAATCATAGGTGTAATTCGCAATAATTGCAGGTGAATAATTTGCTGCAGCTTGTTGAATTGTTTCTGGATATAATTCTAATTGTTTTATCAATTCTTTTTCCTTACTGTGTAATGATAAACCAGAGGTACTAATTTCCTGATTGAAATCAAAGGTAGCTTTCCGTAAGATTGATTGTATTCTTGCGAAGGTATATTGTATGAAAGGACCAGTATTTCCTTGAAAATCTACCGAGGCTTTAGGGTCAAATAAAATTCGCTTTTTTGGGTCTACTTTTAAAATGAAATACTTTAATGCACCCATGCCAATCATACGATATAATTTTGATTTCTCTTCTTCAGAATATCCTTCTAACTTTCCTAATTCTTGAGATATGTTTTTGGCTGTATCACTCATTTCAACCATCAATTCATCTGCATCTACTACAGTACCTTCTCTAGATTTCATTTTTCCAGAGGGTAAATCTACCATCCCGTAACTTAAATGAAATAACTGTGCAGCCCAAGAAAAACCTAATTTCTTTAAAATTAAAAATAATACTTTGAAATGATAGTCTTGTTCATTTCCAACAGTATATACCATTCCATTGATATCTGAGTGATCTTTTACACGCTGAATAGCTGTTCCAATATCTTGGGTCATATAAACGGCAGTTCCGTCTGAGCGCAATACTAATTTTTCATCAAGGCCTTCATCTGTTAAATCACACCATACAGATCCATCTTCTTTTTTAAAGAATACTTCTCTGGTTATTCCGTCTGCTATAACATCTTTTCCCAAAAGATAGGTATTACTTTCGAAGTAAAGTGTATCAAAATCAACACCAAGATTTTTGTAGGTAATTTTAAAACCTTCATATACCCAGTTATTCATCATTTTCCAAAGAGCAACAGTTTCCTCTTCTCCTGCTTCCCATTTTAACAACATTTGCTGTGCTTCAATTAGAATAGGAGCTTCCTTCTTTGCTTCATCTTCAGACATCCCGTTAGCAGTTAAAGTGCTAATTTCTTTCTTATACTCGTCATTAAATTTTACATAATATTTTCCAACAAAACTATCGCCTTTAATTCCTGTAGAGACAGGGGTTTCTGAGTTTCCAAACTTTTTCCAAGCCAACATAGACTTACAAATATGAATTCCACGATCATTGATAATTTGAGTCTTGTATACTTTAGTTCCAGAAGCTTTTATAATTTCTGCTACAGAATATCCTAGTAAGTTATTTCTAACATGACCCAAATGTAGAGGCTTATTTGTGTTAGGAGAAGAATATTCCACCATCACAACATCTTTTGAGTCTGAGCAAAACCCAAAGTTGTCTTGTTTGTTAATTGTATTGAAAGATTTTAGGTATACTAGATCATCTATTACTAAGTTTAAAAAACCTTTCACAACATTATATTCTATAATTTCTTCAATGTTTTCAACCAAATAAGTACCTAATATTTCGCCTATCTGAGTAGGATTTCCTTTCTTGTATCGTAACATAGGGAAAACAACTATGGTAATATCACCCTCAAAATCTTTGCGTGTTGCTTGAAATTCAACCGTAGGCAATGGTGTATCAAAAAGTGTTAAAAAACCTTCTTTTACTTTAGCTTCTAAAAGGGTTTGGATATTCATTGAATCTATTAAATTGAAGTGCAAAATTACATATTTTATTTGTTTTTTTGATAGATGTTTACGCAGATTTTATTGGTACTTTTGCATAGCTTTAGCTTTATCACTAGATAATAATTCTTGTAGACAATTGTGTCAGGTACAGCAGAGCCGAAACCTACTTTTTTATAGCATGGAAAAACGATTGGAGCAGTTACCAAATTTATCTAAAGAAACCTTGCCTGAGACTAGGAAATACTTTAAAATGCTAAAGAAGAGAACACCTAAGAATTTAGATGTTGTCATGAAAGAATTGCATGAAAATGAGTTTAAGAAAACCGATTGTTTGTCCTGTGGAAATTGTTGTAAAACTACGAGTCCCATATTTATAGAAAAAGATATTCAGCGTATTTCTAAGCATTTACGGATGAAAGAACGAAATTTTATAGATCAGTATTTAGAAAGAGATCAAGATGATTTTATGGTTTTACGAACAGCACCTTGTTCTTTCTTTGATGCGAATGATAATTCATGTTTTATTTACGATGTAAGACCAAAAGCATGCTCAGAATATCCACATACCAATCGAAAGAAATTTATTCAGATTACAGATTTAACACTAACCAATACAGAGGTCTGTCCTGCTGCCTATTCAATTGTTGAAAACTTAAAAAAACGAATTCCATTACAGTATAATAAAAAAGTAAAAAGAAGTTAAGTACTTATAATTATATCAAACTAATGGCTATTAACTGGTTATTTTGGCTACGTTAAAAATCTGTTTTTAAACGTTTAGAATGAAGCTTTGATAGGAATTAAAGGCACACTTCACACAAGTAAAAAACTTTCTGTATTTTAGTGAAAAATCTAATCATTTTGGATACTATATTTAATTATTTCGAGACCATACCTTCCTCTCACAGAAGTTTACTACTTGTTGGAGGAATTACTTTTTTTTGGATTTTAGAAGGTGCATTACCTTTGTTTAGTTTCAATTATAAAAAATGGAAACACGCAATTCCTAATTTGTTTTTTACAGGAACAACAATTATAATTAACTTTTCTTTGGCTTTTTTGCTTTTAAGAACAGCTGACTGGGTTCAAGTCAATAATTTTGGTCTTATCAATTGGTTGCCGCAAATGTCGCTATGGTTATATATTTTATTAGGTGTGTTGTTGTTAGATTTCTTTGGCGCTTACTTGGCACATTTCACAGAACATAAAATAAAACCTTTTTGGATGATTCATTTGGTACATCATTCAGATCATAAAGTAGACACAACCACTGCCAATAGACATCACCCTTTAGAGAGTTTGATTCGTTTTGCCTTTACATTGTTTGGTGTGTTCGTTGTTGGAGCACCCATAGCTATCGTAATGATTTATCAATCTATATCTTTGGTTTCTACACAGTTTACTCATGCTAATATTAAGATTCCTAGATCAGTTGATAAATTATTAAGCTATGTCATTGTTTCTCCGGACATGCACAAAGTTCATCATCATAATTTATTACCATATACAGATTCTAATTATGGAAATATATTCTCTATATGGGATCGTTTGTTTGGTACCTATAAGCATTTAGATAGAGATAAAATTGTTTATGGTGTTGATACTTTTCCTAATGAAGAAATAAATTCTTCTCTAAAAGAATTATTAAAACAACCTTTTCAAAAGTATCAAAAACCTACAAATGTAGCAGAATAAGAAAAATAGATTACTGATAGATCAAATATTTCTCTCTAACAATCTTGAACTTTTCCAAGTCTTTTTGCCATGAAGCTTTAATGTTTTTCTCAGAAATTTTCTCTTCTAATTGTGTTTGTAGTTTTGTTGTTCCTACTAATTTGGTGAAAAATGAATTGAAGAAGTTTTTCGTTCTATTTTGATTTTTTGCTTTTATCAACCATGATAAGTTTAGGGTAGCTAATTTTTTAGTTCCTCTTAAATCCTCTCCATAAGAAATTATATAAGCGTGTTTTGGATATTTTGCACCTTCATTAGGTGTTGGCGTAAATGAGAATTTACTTTTAGTATTTAAAAAAGGAGAACCATAAATTTGAAATTGCATATTAGTTCCACGTCCAGCATTTACATTTGTTCCTTCAAATAAACACAAACTAGGGTAGAGGTTAACAGCCTCATCATTTGGTAGGTTTGGTGATGGTTTTATTAGTAAACTGAACTCAGAATTGTGTGTGTAGTTTTTTAGCTCAATTACTGTTAAAGAAGATGTTACCTTGTTAGCCAACCATTTTTCACCATTAATCATCTGTCCGTATTCACCTATAGTCATTCCGTAGACTATAGGAACAGGGTGCATTCCTACAAAACTTTTGTGTGCTATTTCTAGTACAGGTCCGTCTATATAATGTCCGTTAGGGTTTGGCCTGTCCAGCAGTATTAGAGGAATTTTAAGTTCTGCACAAGCTTCCATTACATAGTGAAGTGTAGAAATATATGTGTAAAACCTTGCACCAACATCTTGAATGTCAAAAACCACTAAATCAATTTCTTTCAATTGAGCTTTTGTTGGCTTTTTATTTTCTCCATAAAGTGATATAATAGAAAGGCCTGTTTTTTTATCTACTCCGTCAGCAACAGATTCTCCTGCATCAGCTTTTCCACGAAAACCATGTTCTGGTGCAAAAACTTTTTTGATATTTATTTTTAAAGAAACCAGACTATCTACTAAGTGAGTATAATTCGTTCCGTTAGATATAACAGAAGTCTGATTTGCTACTACAGCAATTCTTTTTCCTTTCAAATTTGAGACATATAGTGCTGTTTGATCTGCACCACTAATGATCTTATGTAATGATTTTGATTCTTGTGCATAAGAAACGATTACAGAACAAATTACAAAAAGAATAAATAAATATGTACTTTTACGTGCAGTTAAAATCATAGAATTGAATTACGAATTATTTGTAGCGAAACGAATTATTGCTGGTAAAGAGCATAAAAGTAGCATTTCGTCTCCAATAATAAAAATTGCAATCGCAGCAATTTCATTAGGAATGATTATTATGTTAATTGCTATTGCCACAGGAGATGGTTTGCGTGAGAAAATTAGGAGTAAAATGTCTGGTTTTAAAGGACACATCCAAATTACCAATTACGATGCTAATAATTCTGACGTTTCTCTTATACCTATTAATAAGAACCAACTATTTTACCCTACATTTTCTAATATTAAAGGAATTAAGAATGTACAAGTTTATGCCAATCAGGTTGGGTTAATTAGAACTAAAACAGATTTTGAGGGTATAGTCTTCAAGGGAGTTTCTACAGACTACGATTGGACATTCTTTAAAGAGTATTTAATTGCAGGAAAACTGCCAGATTTTAATCAAAAAAGAACCAGAGATGTTCTCTTATCCAAAACGATTATTGATAGACTGCAGCTAAAGTTAAACGACACAATTAATGCCACTTTTTTTAAAAGTCAATCTAATAAATTACCGTCAAATAGAAAACTGATAATCACAGGAATTTATAATACAGGTTTTTTAGACTTTGATAAAAACATGATGATTGGTGATATAAGGCAGGTTCAGCGGTTAAATAAATGGAATGAAAATCAGGTTGGTGGTTTTGAGGTTATTCTGAATAACTTTGATGAATTACAGCAAAAAGGAAACGAAATATACAATGAGATTGATTCAACTTTAGATGCTTCAACCATCGCTTCAAATTATCCAGCATTTTTTGAATGGATAGAACTCTTTGACAACAACACTTGGTTTATTATTGTCATTATGATTTTAGTGGCTGGAATTAATATGATAACTGCTTTATTAGTTCTCATTTTAGAACGTATTCCGATGGTAGGTATTTTAAAAGCAATGGGAAGTTCTAATTGGAGTATTCGAAAGATCTTTTTATATAATGCTTCATATTTGATTTTTGTGGGATTATTTTGGGGCAATTTAATTGGATTGCTGCTGATTTTTTTACAGAAATATGGTGGTTTTATAACTTTAGATCCTGCAACATATTATGTTTCTGAAGTTCCAATCAGTATTGATCTTTTATCAATTGTTTACTTAAACATAGGAACATTAATAATGTGTTTTTTAATGCTGCTTATTCCTTCCATTATTATCACTAAAATTCAGCCTTCAAAATCTATTCGATTTGCTTGATAATTTTCTTGTGAAAACAGAATTTGCATGAAGTTTATTTCTTAAATATTTTGTTCCTTTGTGATATAATTTAGAACTCTATGCAATACGCAAAAAATATCCTTGAAACTATAGGAAACACACCATTAGTTCAGCTAAACTCTGTAACTTCAGAAGTAGATGCTTTAGTATTAGCAAAAGTAGAAACATTCAATCCTGGGAACTCTACAAAAGATCGGATGGCTTTAAAAATGATTGAAGATGCTGAAGCGGACGGACGATTACAACCTGGTGGAACTATAATTGAGGGAACCTCAGGAAACACGGGAATGGGATTGGCCTTGGCCGCCATAGTAAAAGGTTATAAATGTATTTTTGTCATATCTGATAAGCAGTCTAAAGAAAAAATGGATATTTTAAGAGCTGTGGGAGCTGAAGTAGTAGTTTGTCCTACAGATGTAGAACCCGATGATCCTAGGTCATATTATTCAGTATCTAAACAATTAGGAAAAGAGACTCCCAATTCTTGGTATGTAAATCAGTACGATAACCCCTCTAATTCTTTGGCACACTACGAACAAACGGGTCCAGAAATTTGGAAACAAACCGATGGTAAAATAACACATTTTGTTGTTGGGGTTGGTACAGGAGGTACTATCTCCGGAACTTCTAAATATTTAAAAGAACAAAATCCAAATATTAAAGTATGGGGTATAGATACTTATGGATCAGTATTTAAAAAATACCATGAAACTGGAGTATTTGATGAGAATGAAATTTATCCATATATTACAGAGGGTATCGGTGAAGATATTTTACCCGAGAATGTAGACTTTAGTTTAATTGATGGTTTTACCAAAGTAACAGATAAAGATGCGGCGGTATTTACTAGAAAAATAGCCAAAGAAGAAGGTATTTTTGCCGGAAACTCTGCTGGTGCGGCTGTTAAAGGTATTCTTCAATTAAAAGATCATTTCAAAAAAAATGATGTAGTGGTCGTTTTGTTTCATGATCACGGTACTCGATATATTGGTAAAATGTTTAATGATGATTGGATGCGTGAACAAGGATTTATCTAAAATGATATAGTATTCACCTAAACCAAAATTAGAATACCAACTTAGATTGCTATCTTTATCAATATTAATCAAATCAAGAATAATGAAAATTTTTAAAGTCATCACCCTTTTACTATTATTTGCTTCTTGCAATAACAAGCAAGCAACAACAAACAATCTTATGAATTATTCAAATGAAACCTTAGAAACTGCTCAAGCAATTCACGATAGAGTATTGGTATTGGATACCCATGTTGATATAAATGTCTCAAATTTTACAGCTGATAAAAACTACACACAAGATTTAGGAAATCAAGTAAACCTTCCTACAATGGAAGCAGGCGGACTAGATGTTGCTTGGTTTATTGTGTATACTGGACAAGGAGAGTTAACGGCAGAGGGCTATGACAAAGCATATAAAAATGCGATTAGTAAATTTGATGCAATAGAGCGACTAACCAAAGAAATTGCACCAGATAGAATTGGTTTAGCTGTTAGTTCTAAAGAAGCTAAAGAATTACATGCATCTGGTAAGAAAGTTGCCATGATTGGTGTAGAGAATGCGTATCCATTAGGAACAGATATTTCTAGAGTAAAAGAATTTTATGATAGAGGAGCTAGGTATATGTCATTATCTCATAACGGTCACAGCCAGTTTTGTGATTCTAATACAGGAGAGCTAGACAGTCTTTGGATTGATAAAGGAGTTAGTGATTTAGGAAAAATGGTTATTAAAGAAATGAATAAATGGGGTATTATGATAGATGTTTCCCATCCATCAAAACAATCTATAAAAGACATGATAGCATTGTCTAAAGCTCCGATTATAGCTTCACATTCATCAGCAAGAGCTCTTTGTAATCACAGTAGAAATTTAGACGACGAGCAGTTAGAATGGATGAAATCTAACGGAGGAGTTGTACAAACAGTTGCATTTAGCTCATACGTAAGTACAGAAAAACACAACACATATACAGATGTATTAAATAAAAAAGTTGCAGCCTTAGCGAAAGCAAAAGGAGTTGAAATGAAATCTTGGGATGAAATTAAAAAATTAGAAAACATAGAACGAGAAATCTATGTTAAAAAATATAGAGAAATGTCTAAAGAGGTAGTATCATTGATGACTGATGCAGATCCTAAACCTGTAGATGTTGCAGATTATGTAGATCATATAGACTATTTAGTAAAAAAAATGGGTTTAGATCATGTAGGAATTAGTTCAGACTTTGATGGTGGAGGAGGAATATATGGATGGAATGATGCTTCCGAAACATTAAATGTTACTGCAGAGTTGGTGAAAAGAGGCTACACAGAATCTCAAATTTCTCAATTATGGAGTGGTAACTTACTTCGAGTGCTAGAGGATGTTGCAAGAATTGCAAAGGAATTACAATCAGCAGAAAAAGTATAAAAAGAATATCGTATTAAGTTTAAAAACCATCTCCAGGGGAGATGGTTTTTTTAACTAACCAAACTAAATAAAATCAACAATATTACTTATTTAACTTTATTTCAACTATTGTGCCAAAAAGATTCAGTTGGTGTTTTTTTTATTAAAAAAGAGATATTTTCACATTTATTTAACTTTATTTTTTTTTTAAATCACAACTATTCATTGTTTTCCTTTAAATAAATATTTTAGGCGTTTTTAGGGCAATAGTTGGCAATTTATTTAGCGTGTCTTTGTGCTTTATAAGATGAACGTACCAAAGCGCTACTTTCTACATACATAAAGCCCATTTCTAATCCTAAGGTTTCGTATTTTTTAAATTGATCTGGAGTAACAAACTCTTTTACAGGTAAATGTTTTTTTGTGGGTTGTAAATACTGTCCAATCGTCAAAACATCTAATCCTACTCCTTGTAAATCTTTCATCGTTTGGATTACTTCTTCTTCTGTTTCACCAAGACCTAACATTAAACCTGTTTTGGTTCTCATTCCTTTTTCCTTGAGGTATTGTAATACCCCCAAGCTTCTATCATATTTTGCTTGAATACGAACTTCACGAGTAAGTCTTCGAACTGTTTCCATATTATGGGAAACTACTTCAGGATGTACTTCAATAATACGATCTATTTGTTGCGTTTTTCCTTGAAAATCTGGAATTAAAGTTTCTAAAGTTGTTGTGGGGTTAGCTCTACGAATAGCATCTACAGTTTCTGCCCAAATAATAGAACCTCCATCTTTTAAGTCATCTCTATCTACTGAAGTAATTACGGCATGTTTAATTCCCATAATCTTAATTGATCTAGCCACTTTTTCTGGCTCATCCCATGCGACCGTTTCTGGTCTACCAGTTTTTACACCGCAAAAACCACAAGAACGGGTACAAATATTCCCCAAAATCATAAAAGTAGCAGTTCCTTCACCCCAACATTCACCCATATTAGGACAGCTTCCACTGGTGCAAATAGTATTTAATTTATACTTATCTACCAATCCCCTTAGTTCTGTGTATTTTTTACCGACAGGTAATTTTACACGCAACCAATCTGGTTTTTTTACTCGTTTAGGAAGTACAGCAGTATCGTTTGCCATTGTTTATCAATTTATAATGCAAAGTTACGAAGAAAAGAGTTATAAATTAAATAAGAACCAACTACTAAATCCTATTAAAAAAACAATTCCACAGATACTTAATATTTTTAAATAGATAGAAGGTTGATGCTCTTTTGGGGTATGTCTTCCTGTAATTAAAATATAATTTAAAATTGCATAAAAAGGCGCAGTTAAGAAAGATAGTATGGTGGCTATTTTCACCATCAATCCCATATCATCTCTAAAGTATCTCAGAATCACATAGGTTCCTATACCCAGTAGAACTATCCAAAACCAATACCTTAACTTTATTTTTGCAGGAAACAGTAATTCATTGGCCTTGGACATGGCTCTAGGTGATGCATCTAAGGTAGTAATAGTTGTGCTAAACATCGTAGTAAAAGCAGCAATAGCAATAAAAACGTACGCGAAATTTCCTAAATTCTTGGTGTATAATTTCATCAATTGTTCCGCAAAAGCACCTCCTTTATTAGAAAAATTTTCTCCAGAATTATGCATAACCAAAGCTCCTAAAATCATAAAACACACTGCTAAGAATACGGTGCCTATATAACCAACATTAAAATCGAATATGGCTTGTTTTGGTGAAATTTTTTGATGGGTAGTTTTCTCTTTTTCTAAAGACCATATAGATTGCCATACAGAAATATCTAAGGGTGCTGGCATCCATCCTAAAAAGGCAATTAAAAACGTGATTTCAATAGTTCCTTTTGGAATTAATTGTTTAAAATTAAAGGCTTGATCGTTTTTTAATATGGCAACAATTACTGCTGTAATTGTGCAAATAGTTAATAGTAAAATAACATATTTCATCAAGTTGTCTAGCAATTTATATTTTCCTATGAGTAAAATTAATAAGCTAAGAATTGTAATTAGTAAAGACCAAGTAAGCATGTCAAAAGTTCCAAAAAGATTGACAGCCAAACCTGCAGTAACAATTGTAACTGCAGCTTGTATAATAAACATAGTTATAAAGCTAATACCATAACTAATAGCTAAAATCCCTTTTCCTAATTTTTTATAACCATCTAATAATGTTTCTCCTGTAGCCGCCGCATATCGAGGACCAAACTGAAAAAATGGATATTTAAGAATAGTTGCTAATAGTAAGACCCATATTAATCCAAAGCCAAAATCTGCACCAGCTCTAGTAGATTGAACTAAATGTGAGACCCCTATTGCAGCTCCAGCAAAAAGTAATCCAGGACCTAGAGATTTAAAGATGGATTTTTTCATTAAGATTTCTTTATAATCTCAGCCAATAGTTTTTTAGCACGCAATAGTTTTACTTTTACATTATTCATTGGTTCATTAATTTGTTGAGAAATTTCTTTATAACTCAACTCTTTAAAATAGCGTAATTGAATTACTTCCTGATATTTTGGTTTTAGTTGCTTTATATCAAGTAATAATTTTGCTAAGTTTTGTTCTGTAATAATTTTATCTTCAGGTGTTGGATTGTCATCAATAATTTTATAGGCTTCAGCCTCTTGTTCTTTACTTGTTTCGGTATTAATAGATAATTTATTTTTTCTAATAAGATCTACATGTATGTTTTTTGAAATGGTAATTAGCCAGGTTTTAAACTGATAGTTTTTATCAAATGTATTAATTTTATCGAAGGCTTTTGAAAAGGATTGAATGGTAATGTCTTCAGCATCATTATCGTTATGGGTTCTTTTTAGCTGATATTTGTATACATCAGACCAAAAATGATGAAGTAAAAAATTAAAAGAAATTTGATTGCCTTCTTTTGCTTTTTGAATATGATTAGATATACACTCTTCTGTTATTTCCAATGTGTAGTTTTTGAAATAGAGTTGGTTATAAATATAGTCAATTGAAATAGAATTGAAAGTACTAATAAAGTCGAATTACGGTAACAAATTCAAAAACATATAACAAAATAGTATTGATCTTCAGTAATTAATTATGAGTTGGTTCTGCACAATCATCAAATTGATCTACTGTTTTACCACAAAAACCACAGGCATCACCGCTTTTATTTAACATCGGATTTTGACTCGCACAAGTTCCAGCAAACTCACCATCTTTTTTTGCCCAAATTTTTATAGCAATTCCTGCTACACCTAGTGCTAATAAGCCTATAGTTAATAAAATAAGTTTCATTTTATTTTTTATTATATATTACAAATATACTCATTCTTCCAGAAGAAACATTGAGATAATATTACGTTATTATCAGTGATTTATTCAATCACATTAACTTCAATATCTAAAGCAATTTTAAAAGTGCTTAAAATTGTTTTTTGAATTTTTTTTGCAAGCTCAAGGATCATATAGCCACTCGCATTATTGTAATTCACCAATACTAGTGCTTGTTTTTCATGAACACCACAATCTCCAAAACGTTTCCCTTTAAACCCCGCAGTTTCTATCAACCAACCTGCAGGAATTTTATAAGAAATATTATTTTTTATGGAATCTGATGATCTTAATTGATAAAACGGAATAGCAGGATATTTTTCTTGTATTTTTTTAAACTCTTCAGATGAAATTATTGGATTTTTAAAAAAACTCCCACTATTTCCAAGCTTCTTTGGATCAGGTAATTTTGATTGTCTAATACTAATTACAGCATCAGATATATCTTTTATTGTTGGAGAATTGATGCTTCTATTTGTTAGTTCATTCTCAATAGCCCCATATTTGATATTTAATTGATGCTGGTTTTTACTTAGTTTGAAGCTAACAGAAGTTAATACAACCTTTCCTTTTAATTCATTTTTAAAAATAGAATTTCGGTATCCAAACTTACAATCTGTATTAGAAAATAGAACTCTAGTATTAGTATTGATATCTATGCCTTCAACCTTGGTAATAACATCCTTTACCTCAACACCATAGGCGCCAATATTCTGAATAGGAGAGGTTCCAACATGACCAGGAATTAATGAAAGATTTTCCAAACCACCATAATTTTGAGAAATACACCACAAGACAAGATCATGCCAATCTTCACCCGCATTCACTGTTATGTGAACTTCATGTTCATTTTCACGATCAATAGAAATTCCTTTAATGTTAATGTATATGACAAGTTTGTCAATATTTTTAGTAAGTAACATATTGCTACCGCCACTTACTAATAAAACATCTTTTTCTACTTTTAAAATTTCCTGTAGCTTATAAAAACTATCAACTGAAACAAATCTATTAGCTGTTACATCTATACCAAAAGTATTGTAAGGTTTTAAAGATATGTTTTGTTGTATTTTCAAGTTGTTTTTTTGTAAAAAACTCGTTTTTAAATTGGATTATAGTTTCGACCTATTTTTACCAAACTTACATTTTTTATTTGTGATAAGTTTCCAGCGCCATTTTTAAAATTTCAACACACCTAATTAAATCTTTTTTATTCAAAACATATGCCATACGAACTTGATTTTTCCCTTCACCTTCTGTAGAATAAAATCCACTGGCAGGAGCTACCATAAGAGTTTCATTATTGTAATGAAATTCTTCCAACATCCAACGGGCAAAATGATCAGTATCATTAACGGGTAATTCAGCAACACAATAAAAAGCACCCTTTGGGTTGGCAACTTTAACACCCTTTATCTTTTTTAATTCAGTAATCAATATATTTCTTCTAGCAACGTATTCTTCAATAACTTCATCAAAATAACTCTGAGGAGTGTCTAAAGCGGCTTCACTAGCCAATAATGCATAGGTTGGTGGACTCAATCTTGCTTGTGCAAATTTAATTGCTGTGTTCATAAAGTTATTATTCTTAGAAACAATACATCCAATTCTAGCTCCACACATGCTGTAACGTTTAGAGACAGAATCAATCATAATAGCATGTTGTTCTAAACCAATCTCAGACATAACAGAGCGGTGTGAATGTCCATCATACGTGAATTCTCTGTATACTTCATCAGCAATTAAAAATAAATCATGCTTTAGAACAAGTTGTTTTAATTTCTCAATTTCTTCTTTACTATAAAGGTATCCCGTAGGGTTTCCAGGATTACAAATTAAAATCGCTTTTGTTTTAGGGGTTATTAACTTTTCAAAATCATCAATATTTGGTAATGAGAAATTATTTTCAATTTTGGAAATTACAGGAATTACTGTTATTCCAGAAGCAGTAGCAAATCCATTATAATTAGCATAAAATGGTTCTGGTATAATAATTTCATCACCTGGATCTGTAATACTCCCAATGGTGAATAATAACGCTTCAGAACCACCAGTAGTTGCAATAATATGTTGTGCCTTTACATGGATATTGTTTTTTTTATAGTAGCCAGATAATTTCTCTCTGTACTGATCAGAACCTTCAGACCTAGCGTAAGAAAGTACTTCTAACGTATTATTCTTCACAGCATCTAAGGCAACTTTAGGTGTTTTAATATCTGGTTGACCTATATTTAGATGGTAAACTTTTATTCCGTTTTTTTTAGCAGCTTCCGCGTAAGGAACCAACTTTCTTATTGGGGATTGAGGCATTGATAGCCCTTTTTTTGATATTGACGGCATTTTTAATAGTATTAAATTTCTTATGCAAATTTGCAAAATTTATAATTAAAAACCCTACTGTTTCATTTTTAGATAGTATTTCATCAAAAAATAATAATAACGTGTAATGAAAGAAATGGTAGTATTGGAAATCGTGTTTTAAAACGATTCAGAGAATGCATTTATTATCCAAATAAAAATCAACTTCTCAAAAAAAACACCTCTTTTACTGAAGAGTTTAATTACAATAGAAGTGCTGTAATTACTAATTATACATATAAGTTTAAACCAAGTTTTAAGATAAATGAGGTTTTAAAAAAAATTACCGACAGAAGACAATTCAGGAGTTAAGAAATATTTTTCTAATTAAAATAAATGGAAAAGCTGTTTATAATTATAAATCAAAAGATATTTAAGTCAAGTTTTAAAAATAAAAAAATTCGTTTATCAGTTTTACTAGGAAAGAATATTCTTACCATCGATTTTAAACTTAAAAAAATTTAGTTAACTATCTTCTGATAGGATACTTTTTTTCTTTTCTGGAGCATTTACTTTTTCTATGTATCCTTTAATTTTCACCATTTTACGTTCGTTCTTTGCATTAGAAAAAATAGTGATAGCTTTAGAAAATCCACCTGGCCTTTTAGTGTCATAAGAAACTTCAATCCTACCTTTTTTACCTGGCATTATTGGTTGGTCAGGTTTTTTTGGAACAGTACATCCGCAAGAGGCTTGAACTCTGGTAATAATTAAAGGAGATTTTCCTATATTGATAAACTCAAAAACCCTCACACCATTTGCACCGAGGGTAATCTTACCATAATTAATTGTTTCTGACACAAATTTAAATTCTGGCTTTAAATTATCTGTTTCTTGGGCAAATGAAGTAATACTAAAGAATAAAATAGCGACCAATCTATGTAGATTTCTCATTAGATTTAATTTATAAATAAGGATATGAAACAAATTTAATCAAAAAAAGTTTAACAGACTTTCAAATAGTGCAGATAATTGTACTTTTGTGAGCTATAGGCAAAAAGCATAATGAGTATGAGTATTCCATCAAAATATGATGCAAGTTTAGTAGAAAGTAAATGGTATGATTACTGGATGAAACATAATTATTTTCATTCAGAAGTAGATGACAGAGAACCTTATACTATTGTAATTCCTCCACCTAACGTTACAGGAGTATTACATATGGGTCATATGCTCAATAACACGATTCAAGATGTTTTAATTCGTCGAGCTCGTTTATTGGGGAAAAATGCTTGTTGGGTTCCTGGTACAGATCACGCATCAATAGCCACAGAGGCTAAAGTTGTTGCCAAATTAAAAGAGCAAGGAATAGATAAAAATGATTTGACTCGTGAAGAGTTTTTGTCACATGCTTGGGAATGGAAACACGAGTATGGTGGAATTATTTTAGATCAACTAAAGAAATTAGGTGCCTCTTGTGATTGGGAAAGAACAGCATTTACAATGGATCCAGACATGTCTGAATCGGTGATTAAGGTTTTTGTTGATTTGTATAACAAAGGATTGATTTATAGAGGTTTTAGGATGGTTAATTGGGATCCTGAAGCAAAGACAACTTTGTCTGATGAGGAGGTAATTCATGAAGAAAGACAAGGGAGTTTATACTACATAAATTATAAAATTGAAGGAAGTGAAGAAGTATTAACCATTGCCACTACACGCCCTGAAACTATTTTTGGAGATACAGCAATATGCATCAATCCAACTGATGAGCGTTTCAAGCATTTAAAAGGTAAAAAAGCAATTGTTCCTATTTGCAATCGTATTATTCCAATTATTGAAGATGAGTATGTAGATATTGAATTTGGAACAGGTTGTTTAAAAGTAACACCAGCACATGATGAAAATGACAAAGTTTTAGGAGATAAACACGCATTAGAAGTTATCGATATTTTTAATGACGATGCCTCTTTAAATTCTTTTGGCTTACATTATGAAGGAAAAGATAGATTTGTTGTTCGTAAAGAAGTAAGCAAAGAATTACAAGAAAAAGAGTTTTTAGTTAAAACAGAAGTTCATACCAACAAAGTAGGAACTTCAGAAAGAACCAAAGCTATCATAGAACCAAAATTGTCTGATCAATGGTTTTTAAAAATGAAAGACATAGTAAAACCAGCGATAAAAGCTGTTTTAGGTAATGATACAGACATCAATCTTTATCCAAAAAAATTCGAAAACACCTATCGTCATTGGTTGGAAAATATTCGTGATTGGAATATTTCTCGTCAGTTATGGTGGGGGCAACAAATTCCAGCATATTTCTATGGAGACAGAAAAGATGATTTTGTAGTTGCAGAAAACATCAACGATGCTTTAATTTTAGCTCAACAGAAAACCAATAACCCTAAATTATCAATCAAACATTTACGACAGGATTCTGATGCTTTAGATACTTGGTTCTCCTCTTGGTTGTGGCCAATATCAGTTTTTGATGG